>ENA-ORRE01000111-ORRE01000111.1-human-gut-metagenome-genome-assembly--contig:-NODE-111-length-63633-cov-6.842902_pt1 | contig 63633 bp, 80 predicted proteins | sample MGYA00242171_ERZ509126 | MGnify/ENA primary metagenome ERZ509126 (study PRJEB26280, sample SAMEA2338648) | human gut metagenome | biome: human gut; feature: human-associated habitat; material: faeces... | reverse complement strand
TTAGTGAAGTTAGAAAAAATAAAATAAATTATTTAATAATAGATAATTTAGTAGTAATAGAAAGTCATTTTTATAAAGATAATAATTATAATAAATATAAAATGTTAATTATAGTTATGAAAGTATTAGAAATGGTTTATGATTATGTTTTTAATAAAAAATAAAAGTTTTTCCTTAAAAATTTAGGTGCTTTTAAAATTTGTTTGTATAATTATATATAGAGGATAAAAAATATCTTCTAAATATTAATGAAAGGAGGAACTTATGAAACCATATCAACAAGAGATTAAAGAAATAAGGGAAAAGAAAAGAGTAATCCCTGCGACATTTGATCCGGTATTTAAAAGCGTATTAACTAATAAGAAAAATAGGAATTACTTGGTTGATTTAATATCAAGCATAACGGAAATGCCTAAAAAAATAATTGATAAGAATATGATTATATTAAATAATGAGTTAGGTATAGAACATTATAATAGTAAAAAAATGACAACAGATATACTAGTAGAAATAGAAAAAAATATAATTAATTTAGAAATGAACCGTTATTATTATGATGGATTATTTAATAAAAATGATGCATATTATCACAAACTTATGGCAGATCAATATAAATGTGGTGATAAAAAATATAAGGCAAAAAGAATAATTCAAATAAACTTTAATAATTTTAGTAATTATAAAAGATTTAGAACAAACGAAGCGATACTTAAATTTGAAATGAGAACAAAAACAGGAGTAGTTAATAATTCTTTTGGAGAAGTTTATCATATTAGTCTAGAAAAAATAAAAAATAAATGGTATAATAAGGCTAGAAAAGAAAGCTTAACACCACTTGATAAAAAATTATTAATGTTATGTATATCAAGTAAGCAGTCTTTGGAAGAAATAGCTAAAGGGGATGAAAAGTTAACTATGTTTAAAGATAATCTTGAAGAAATATCAAATAATGAAAAAGTAATAGGTTTATATGATAGCGAGTTAGCTAAGGAATATGAAAATAACTGTATAAAGAAAGAACATGAAAAAGCAGAAAAAAGATTAAAAAAAATAAGAGAGAAACTTGATGCTGAAAAAGATAAAATTGATGTTGAAAAAGGAAAACTTGATATTAAAAAAGAAAAACTTGATATAGAAAAAGAGCAACTTGATGAAAAAGCAGAGCAGCTTGATATTAAGGAAGAAAAACTTAATAATCGTATTAATGAAATAGCAAGGTCAATGTTAAAAGAAAATATTGATTTTGATACAATTAAAAAAGTTACATCTTTAACAGAAGAAGAAATTAAAAATTTATTATAATTTAAATCAAGAGATATATTTATATAAATGTATCTTTTTAATTTTTAATTAATTTTTTACATTATATTGACTAAAGTTATAACAAATATTATAATTAAGTTATGATTATGGTAGAAAGGGGACAATTTATGGAACGAAAAATTAGTGAAGAACTATTAAAATGGAAAATTGATGATAATAAAAAACCAATGTTGTTGTACGGAATAAGTGGATGTGGGAAAACTTATACTATTTTAGATTTTGGCAAAAAAGAGTATAAAAATACAATATATTTTGATTGTAATAATAATTTAGAATTAAATTATGTATTTGAAAAAAATTCAAGTTTGGAAAAATTGATAAAAGCGTTATCAGCAATATCACTAGAAACTATTTTTAAAGAAGAAAGTTTAATTGTTTTTGATAATGTTAATGAAAAAATATTTAAACTTGTTAAGAAATTGTTTATTAATTCTTCTTATGATATCGTTATGATAACATCTAATGAAAAGTTTTTAACAGGTAATAAAGCAGGAGAAATATCGCTTAAAAAGATGAATCTTGTTACATTTCCTGAGTATTTAAAGTTTATAGGCAAAGAACAACTTATAGATTTTATTGAAGATTCTTTTAGAAATAATAAACCTATGCCTTTTCATTCTTTAGCAATTGAAGTTTATAATGATTATGTTATAACTGGATGTTATCCAAGTACAATAATTAACTTTCATAAAGAAAATGATTATAATATTTTATCTTCTTATCATGATAAAAGTATTTTATATATTAAAGACAATTTAATTGAAAGTGATAATTCAGAAATAAAAAAAGGTATTGAAGTTTTTAACAGTATTTCTTTTCAATTATTAAAGGAAAATAAAAAGTTTTTATATGGACTTGTAAAACCAGGTGGTCGTGGAAAAGATTACGAAAATATTATTTCATATATGGAAAAAAATCATTTAATTATAAAAAGTAGTAGAATTAATGCTATAACATCTCCACTTAGTAAGTGTCGTGAAGAAGATAATTTTAAATTATATTATAATGATTCTGGAATTTTATATAAAAAGATGAATGTTAATTCTAATAGATTACTTACAAATGAAAAATTACTTGAAACAATATATGAAAATAATGTTGTTTCAGTATTAAGTCAAAATGGGTTTAATGTTTATAATTATCATGCGACTGGTGGTAAATGTGAAATCGATATAGTTATTCAAAATAGAAATGGTTTAATTATACCAATTGAAATTTATAATAAAGATATGGGAAGTAAGTCTAAGAGTTTAGGAATGACTATGACAAAGTATAATTTAAATTTTGCTATTAGACTTTCTAATCAAAATTTTAGCTTAAAAAATAAGGTAAAATATATCCCATATTATGCAGTATTTTGTATTGGAGATGATATGTTTATATGAAAAAAGTAATATTAGCAATAATTGATGGTTTTGGTGAAAATAAAAATTCTTATGGTAATGCTTATTTAGAAAGTAGTCATCCTGCACTTGATTTTATATATGAAAACTATTCATATTCTCTACTTGAAGCAAGTGGGGAATTTGTTGGTCTTCCAAAAGGACAAATGGGTAATAGTGAAGTAGGGCATATAACAATTGGCTCAGGAAGAGTTGTGGAAGGGCCACTTTTAAAAATTGATAAAGAAATAGCAAGTGGGGAATTTTTTAACAACGAAGCTTTTATCGAAGCTTTTGAACACGCTAAAAAGTATAATTCTAAAGTACATATTATGGGACTTTTATCTGATGGAGGAATTCATTCATCAATAAATCATATAATGGCTTTAATAGATATGGCAAAACAGTATGATGTTGATAAACTTTATCTTCATGCTTTTCTTGATGGTAGAGATACAGCATATAATGTTTGTTTAAAGTATTTAGATGGAATTACTAACTTTATGAAAGAATTAAATATAGGAAGTCTAGCTACAGTTTCAGGAAGATATTATGCAATGGATAGAGAAAAAGATTATACAAGAACAAAACTTGCATATGATGTAATTGTTAATAACTTTGGTCCATATGAAGAAGACTATAAAAAAGTAATTGAAGATAATTATAAGCATGAAAATTTTGATGAATTTATTACTCCTACAATTATTGATAAAAAAGGTGTTGTAGAAAATGATGACAGTATTATCGTAGCTAACTTTAGACCAGATAGATTAACTCAATTATTTAGTGCAATTACTAATCCTAGATTTAGGCATTTTGAAACAAAAAAATTAAATAATTTAAAAGTTGTAACAATGATGAGTGTTGATAAAAGTATAAAATGTATTAACGCTTATCCACATCATGATGTTATTAATACATTTGGGGAAGTTATTGAAAATAATAAATTAAAATCACTTCGTATTGCAGAAACAAGTAAATATCCACATGTAAATCATTTCTTTGATGGTGATAAAGATATAGTTTTAAAAAATACAACAAGAAAAGAAATAAAGAAAAAAGATGTAAGAACATATGATTTGTACCCTCCGATGAGTTCTAAAGAAGTAACAGATTATATTATAAAACATGGTAAAAAGTATGATTTTATTTTAGTAAACTATGCTAATCTTGATATGGTAGGACATACAGGTAATTTTGAAGCATGTAAAAATGCTGTTAGTTATGTTGATATGTGCATTAGAAGATTACATGAATTTGCAGGTTTAAATAATTATACCTTATTTATAACGGCAGATCATGGTAATTGTGAGGAAATGCTTGATATAAATGGTAATAGTTTAACAACTCATACAACAAATCCAGTAAGATTTGTTATATGTAATAAATCTTATCAAGTTTACAATGGAAGTTTAAAAGATATCGCGGTGTCTATTTTAAATTACATGGAACTTCCTGTTCCTGAAGAAATGACAGGGTTTAACATAATAAGTAAGAAGTAAGTACAAGGATAAAAAACTTGTGCTTTTTTAATTAAAATAAAAAAACTTGCATTTTTAGAAAAAATGTGATAAAATATGTAGCGTTTAAGGGGGAATGTAGGATGAAAAGGGAAATTTTACTAAAAAAAGTCTTGCAAACTATTAAAAATACTGTTAATAATAATGAACTTACAATGGAAGGTTTACAAAATATAATTTTCTATTGTAATAGTGAAGAAGAATTAGATACAGATATTTTATTATTTATAATAGAAAACTTACAAACATTAGGTTTTAAAATAATTGAAGAAGAAAATGAAGTGGTTAAAGATGATACTTTTGATGATGATTTTGTAAAATTATATTTAAAAGAATTAGCAAAATATCCAATGTTATCTTCTGAAGATATTATTCAATTAAGTAAAAAAGCTAAAAAAGGTAGTAAGTATGCTAAAGATAAACTTATTGAAAGTAATTTAAGACTTGTTGTATCTATAGCTAAAAAATATATAGGACAAGGTCTTCCTATGCTTGATTTGATTCAGGAAGGTAATATAGGATTAATGAAGGCAGTGGATAAATTTAATCCAAACTTAGGTTATAAATTTTCAACATATGCAACATGGTGGATAAGACAGTCTATAACTCGTGCTTTATGTGATAAATCAAGAACAATAAGAATACCAGTTCACATGGTAGAGATGATGAAAAAAGTATCACATTTTTCAAGTTCTTATTTTGAAACACATGGATTTTATCCAACTGATGAAGAAATTATAAAAAAATTTGATATTACAAAAGAAAAATTAAAAGATATAAAAAAAGCTTCGATTAATGTTTTATCACTTGATCAACCTGTCGGAGAAGATGAAGATACTTATCTAATAGATTATGTTGTAGATGAAACATCGTTAAATGGTGGAGAATTTGTTAATGAAATTGATAAAATCGAACAAGAAAATACAGTTAAACTTGCTATGTCTAAATTAAAGCCAAGACATCAAATAATTCTTCAACAACGCTTAGGTTTAATAGATGGTGAAGAAAAAACACTTGAAGAAGTAGGAAACATTTTTGGAATTTCAAGAGAAAGGGTAAGACAACTTGAAGCTAAGGCATTAAATGAATTAAGAAAGCCTAAAAATGTAAAAGAGTTAAAAAGAGTTAAAAATTAAGTAAGGGGGGTATAAATTATGGAAAAAGAAGTTATCCTTAATAAGGTATTAAGAAAAATTAAATATAAGTTAGTAAATAATGTTATTGATATGGAAGTTTTACAAGAAATTATTTTTAACTTATTTGAAGAAGAAATTGTAAGTGAAGATATCCTTGATTATATTTGTAAGGAACTTAAAAAATTAGGTATAATTATTACTGAAAATAATCGATATGAGTTAGATTTAAATGGTTATAATGGTTTTGTTGAAGATTCTGTTAAGCAATATTTAAAAGAAATAGGTAAATATCCTCTTTTAACAGCAAAGCAAGAACAAGAATTAGCAAAAAAAAGTAAGGAAAATGATAAATATGCTGCTAAAAAGTTAGCAGAACACAATTTAAGACTTGTTGTATCAATAGCAAAAAAATATGTTGGCCGTGGTTTAAATTTTTTAGATTTAATTCAAGAAGGAAATTTAGGATTATTAAAAGCAGTTGAAAGGTTTGATGTTGATAAAGGATATAGATTTTCAACATATGCAACATGGTGGATAAGACAAGCTATTACTCGTGGTATTAGTGATAGTTCAAGAACAATAAGGTTACCTGTTCATATTAGTGAAAAGGTTAATAAATATAAAAAATTTGTTAGGGCTTATGAAGATAATTATGAACATAAACCATCTGATGAAGAAATAATGGCTTATCTTGATGTTAGTATAGAAAATTTAAAAGAAATAAAAAAAGCATCAAATGATAAGATATCACTTGAAACACCAATTGGAGAGGAAGATGATTCACAACTTGGAGATTTTATAAGTGATGAGGATGCTATCAATCCTATTGAGGTTTTGGAAGAAAATGATTTAAAAGAAAGAATGAAAGAAGTCGTAGATTCATTAAGTGCTAGGGAACAACTTGTATTATATTTAAGATTTGGTTTAGATATTTCTTTAGAAGAATTACAAGAGTTGGTTGCTGAAACTTATGGAATTAAAGATATTGATACAATAAATAATATAATTTTATCAAAACAATTACATGTTAAAAAAGCAAGGACACTTGAAGAAGTAGGGAAAATATTTAATTTAACAAGAGAAAGGGTAAGACAAATACAAAAAAAAGCTATTTTAAGAATGAGACATTCAACAAGAAGAAAAAAACTGGTTAACTATAGAACTAATTAATGGGAGGTTATTATGACAAAAGAAGATGTGTTAAGAATAACTTTACAAAAAGTTAAAGAAAACTTAAAAAATAATGAAATTAAGATGGATGATTTACAAGAAATAATAATGAATATCAATGATAATGATGTTAATCCTGAAGGTTTATTGCATTATGTTGTTAAGTCTTTAAAAACTTTAGGATTTAATATAATTGAAGATGTTGATTATGATATTGGTTTTGTAAGTGAAGATTCTATTAAGCAATATTTAAAAGAAATAGGTAATTATCCTCTTTTAACTTTAAAAGAAGAACAAGAGTTAGGTAGAAAAATAAAATTAGGGGATACTCGTGCTAAAGAAAAACTTATTCAAAGTAATTTAAGACTTGTTGTATCTATTTCTAAAAAATATGTTGGACGTGGAATGGAGTTTTTAGATTTAATTCAAGAGGGAAACTTGGGCTTACTAAAAGCAGTAGAAAAATATGATCCAGAATTAGGATATAAGTTTTCAACATATGCAACATGGTGGATAAGACAAGCTGTTGCAAGAGGTTTAGCAGATAAATCAAGAATGGTGAGAGTTTCCGTTCATTTATATGAAAAAACAACAAAATATTTAATATATACAACAAAGTATGAAGAAGTACATGGTTGTATGCCTAGTAAAGAATTAGTTATGAAGGAACTAGAAATAACAGAAGAACAATTAATGTCAATAAAAAAAGCAGCATTAAATCTTGTATCTTTATCAACTCCAATTGGAAAAGATGAAGAAGATGAACTTGGTTATTTTATTGAAGATAAAACATGTGCTTCTCCGATTGAAGAAGCTGATAAGATTTCAAGAAAAGAAGAACTTTACGAAGCTATTAAATCTCTAACACCTAGAGAACAAAGAATTATATTTTTAAGATTTGGATTAGATGGTAAAGGAATAAGAACGCTTGGTTCAATTGGAGATGAACTTAATTTAACAAGAGAAAGAATAAGACAAATTGAGGGAAAGTCTATTAGAAAGTTAAGACGTTATTATAATAATAAACAATTAGAATTTAATTATAATGTTTTAAAAAATAAAAAAAGAGTAAAATAAGAAATTATTATTTATATTTTAAATTAGATGTTATCTATATTATATTTTATTTTATATAAAAAAGATTTTGTATGTTGTAAGGTGCAAAATCTTTTTTTGTTGTATAGATAATTTTTTTTAATAAAAAGCAAAAAAATACTTGCAAAACATATATTATTGTGATATCATTAATTCGTTATGACTGCAAAGATGTGCAAGGTTGTCGATACACCAGGCAAAGTTGTCTAATGATATCGGGTTATTTGTACGGAGCAAGTCTATACTAGATATAGGCGAAGGGAGGAAAATTAATGTCAAACACAAAGGTTCGTGTTAGATTAAGTTCATACGACCATAGAATTTTAGATAGTGCAGCTGCTAGAATAGTTGAAACTGTTAAAAGATCTGGTGGAACAGTTAGTGGACCAGTACCACTTCCAACAGAAGTTGAAAAAATAACAATTTTAAGAGCGGTTCACAAATATAAGGATTCTCGTGAACAATATGAATCAAGAACACACAAAAGATTAATTGATATTAAAAATCCAAGCAAGGAAACACTAGACGCATTAAGACGTTTAGATTTACCAAGTGGTGTTAATATCCAAATAAAAGAATAATAAGGAAAAAATAATAATTAAAAAGGAGAACAAAATATGAAAGGAATCTTAGGTAGAAAGATTGGAATGACTCAAGTTTTTTCTAAAGATGGAAAATTAGTTCCAGTTACTGTAATCGAAGTTGAACCAAACGTTGTAACTCAAGTTAAAACAATTGAAAACGATGGTTATAATGCAATTCAATTAGCTACAGTATCAGTTAAAGAAAAACATAGTAATAAAGCTAGTATGGGTCATACAAAAAAAGCAAATACAGCTCCTAAGCGCTTCTTAAAAGAAATTAGAGGAGTAGATACTAATAGTTATACATTAGGACAAGAACTTACTGCATCTTTATTTGAAGCTGGTGAAGTTGTAGATGTAACAGGAATTAGTAAAGGAAAAGGTTATCAAGGTGTTATTAAAAAGAATAACCAATCACGTGGACCAATGGGACACGGTTCAAAATATCATAGAGGTGTAGGATCTCTAGGAACAATGCTTCCAAAAAGAGTATTAAAAGGTAAAGCATTACCATCTCACATGGGAGATGTACAAACAACTATCCAAAATTTAGAAATTATCAAAGTAGACATGGACGAAAACTGCATTTTAGTTAAAGGTAGTGTTCCAGGTGCTAAAAAATCTTTAGTTTTAATTAAAACAGCTGTTAAAACAGATAAGAAAAATGAAGCTTTTGATTTAATATCTTATGAAGAAATCAAAGAAGAAACAGTTGTAAATGAAGAAGCTTTAGAAGATAATTCTAATGAAACTTCAGCAACTGAAGAATAAACAGTTTGGTTTTGAAAGGAGAATTAATTATGAAAGTAGAACTTTTAAACGTTAATGGTGAAAAAATTAAAGATATTAACTTAGATAAAGAAATTTTTGGAATAGAACCTAATAACAAAGTATTAAAAGATGCAATTGATTTAGCTAGAGCATCTTTAAGACAAGGAACTGCTAAAACTAAAAATCGTAGTGAAGTTAGCGGTGGTGGTAGAAAACCATATAAACAAAAAGGAACAGGTAACGCTCGTCAAGGATCAATCAGAGCCGTTCAATGGGTTGGTGGAGGTATAGCCTTTGGACCAGTACCTAGAAGTTACAATAAAAAGCAAAATAGAAAAGAAAGAAGATTAGCAGTTAAGAGTGCTTATATTTATAAAGCAAAAGAAAATGGTCTTGTATTAGTTGATGAAATCAAATTTGCAACTCCAAAAACTAAAGAAATGTTAAAACTTCTTGAAACATTAAAATTAACAAATGAAAAAGTATTAATAGTAGTTAAAGAATATACAGAAAATGTAATTTTAGCAGCAAGAAATTTACAAAATGTAGTAGTTGTATTACCAAGCGAAATTGGTGTTTTAGATATTGTTAGTGCAGATAAAATGTTAATTGAAAATAGTGCATTTGAAGAAATAAAGGAGGCATTAAAATAATATGAAATATTTAGATATTATAAAAGCACCAGTTGTTACTGAAAAAAGTGCTTTATTAAACGAAAAAAATGAATATGCTTTCTTTGTTGATGTTAAAGCAAATAAAACAGAAATTAAGGATGCAATTGAAAAATTATTTAATGTAAAAGTTAAAGAAATAAGAACAATAAATGTTCATCCTAGAAAAAGAAGAGTTGGTCGTTATACAGGTCTTACAAATCGTAAGAAAAAAGCAATTGTTACTTTAGAACAAGGCCAAACTATCAACTTAGGTTAAGGAGGAATTAATTTATGGCAATTAGAAATTATAAACCAACCACAAATGCAAGACGTGGTATGAGTACTCTAATTAATGACGAAATTACAACTAATAAACCTGAAAAAAGCCTTCTTGCTCCAATTAGTAAAAAAGCAGGAAGAAATAATCAAGGAAAAATAACTGTTCGTCATCAAGGTGGAGGAGAAAAAAGAAAGTATCGTATAATTGATTTTAAAAGAAATAAATTTGGTATTGAAGGAACAGTAGCAAGTGTTGAATACGATCCAAATAGAAGTTCAAATATTTGTTTAATCAATTACGCTGATGGAGAAAAAAGATATATTCTTGCTCCAAAAGGAATTAAAGTTGGAATGAAAGTTATCAGTTCAGAAAATGCTGATATTAAGATTGGTAATGCTTTACCAATTGCTAATATTCCAGTAGGTACAACAGTACACAATGTTGAATTAAAACCTGGTAAGGGTGGAGAACTTGCTCGTTCTGCAGGAAGTTCAGTACAAATACTAGGAAGAGAAGGAAACTATGTTTTAGTAAGACTTACATCAGGAGAAGTTAGAAAAGTTCTTGGAACTTGTTTAGCTACAGTTGGTGAAGTTGGAAATGAAGATTATGGACTAGTAAAATTAGGAAAAGCAGGTCGTAAAAGACATATGGGTATAAGACCAACAGTTCGTGGTTCTGTTATGAACCCTAATGACCATCCACATGGTGGTGGTGAAGGTAAAGCACCAGTTGGTAGAAGTGGCCCAATGACTCCTTGGGGTAAACCAGCTCTTGGATACAAAACTAGAAAGAAAAAAGCGTCAGATAAACTTATCGTACGTCGTAGAAATGGAAAATAGGAAGGAATTGATAATATGGCTAGAAGCATTAAAAAAGGACCTTATGTATTCGATAGATTACTAAAAAAGGTACAAATGTTAAATGAAAATAATAAAAAAGAAGTTATTAAGACTTGGTCTCGTCGTTCAACTATCTTCCCTGATTTTATAGGACATACATTTGCAGTACATAATGGAAAAGAATTTATTCCTGTATATGTAACTGAAGATATGGTTGGACACAAACTTGGTGAGTTTGCATTAACTCGTAAGTTTGGTGGTCACGGCGATAATAAAACTAAGTAAGGTAGTAACAAGAGGAGGATATAAAAATGGAAGTTAAAGCTATTATAAAAGGAGTTAGAATTAGTCCAATTAAACTTCGTTTAACAGCAGATATGATTCGTGGAAAAAGTGTAAGCGAAGCTAAAAATATAGTAAATAACTATAATAGTAAACCAGCAAGAATAATTAAAAAAGCACTTGACTCAGTTGTAGCTAATGCTATTAACAATAATAAATTAGATGAAAATAAATTATATGTTAAAGAAATTAGAATAGATATGGGACAAGTATTAAAAAGAAGGGTACCTGGTTCTCGTGGTTCTATTGATAAAAACGATCATAGAACATCTCATGTAGTAATCGTGGTAGACGAAAAGTAGGAGGAAATATTTATGGGACAAAAAGTTAGTCCAACAGGACTTAGAATTGGCGTTAATAAAGATTGGGAATCTAAATGGATGGCTCCTAAAAAAGATGTTGCTAAGTATTTAAATAATGATATTAAAATCAGAAAGTATTTAGAAACTAATTTAAAAGATGCTGGTATATCTAAAATAGAAATTGAAAGAAATCCAAAAAGATGTGAAGTTATAATTAATACTTCAAAACCAGGAGTAGTAATTGGTCGTGGTGGTGAAGGAATTACAAAACTTAAAAGTGAATTAAAAACTTTAGTTGGTGAAGATATTCAAGTTTCAATTGCAGATGTTAAAGATATAGATTTAAATGCACAATTAGTTGCACAATCTATTGCTACACAAATTGAAAATAGAGCACCATTTAGAGTTGCAGAAAAAAAAGCTATAAGAAACGCTATGAAAGCTGGAGCTAAGGGAATTAAAACTTTAGTATCTGGAAGATTAAATGGTGTTGAAATGGCAAGAAGTGAAGGTTACTCTGAAGGAAATATACCGCTTCATACTATCCGTGCAGATATAGATTATGGTTTTGCTGAAGCATTAACTACTTACGGAAAACTTGGAGTTAAGGTATGGATTTACAAAGGAGAAATACTTCCTGCTAAAGCTAAAAAAGGAGGTAATAACTAATGTTAATACCATCTAGAACAAAATATAGAAGAGTACATAGATTAAAATACGAAGGAAAAGCTAAAGGAAATACGCATCTTACAAATGGTGAATATGGACTTATGGCTAAAGAAGGTGCTTGGATTACAAATAATCAAATCGAAGCAGCTCGTATTGCTATGACCCGTTATATGAAACGTGGTGGAAAAGTATGGATTAATATTTTCCCACACATGCCAAAAACTGCTAAACCACTAGAAGTTCGTATGGGATCTGGTAAAGGTGCTGTTGATAAATGGGTTGCAGTTGTTAAAAAAGGAAAAATTATGTTTGAAATTGGTGGAGTTGATGAAGCTACTGCTCGTGAAGCATTACGTCTTGCATCTCATAAATTACCAATTAAAACTAAATTTGTAACAAAAGAAACAGAAGGTGGTGACGCACATGAATAAAATTGAAGAATTAAGAAAACTTACCACTGAAGAACTTAATAATAAAATAAAAGAAAATAAAGAAGAATTATTTAATTTGCGTTTCCAACAAGCTACAGGAAATCTTGAAAAACCTGGAAGATTAAAAGACTTAAGAAAGGAAGTTGCGCGCATGAAAACAATAATTCGTGAACGTGAACTAAATAAGTAGGAGGGTTAAAATGAAAGAAACTGTAAAGAAAGATTTAGTTGGAAAAGTAGTAAGTGATAAAAATGATAAAACAATTACTGTATTAGTTGAAACTTATAAAAAACATCCAAAATATGGTAAGAGAGTTAAATCAAGTAAAAAATATTGCGCTCATGATGAAACTAATAAAGCAAAAGTAGGAGATATTGTTAGAATTGTTGAAACAAGACCAATTTCTAAAACAAAAAGATTTTATTTAGCTGAAGTAGTTCAAGAAAGAGTTATATTATAATTGTTAGGAGGATAAATTATGGTTCAACAAGAAACACGTTTAAAAGTTGCTGACAATTCTGGAGCTCGTGAATTACTTGTAATCAGAGTGCTAGGTGGAAGCAAAGTTAAAACTGGAAATATAGGAGACGTTGTAGTCGGAACAGTTAAAAAAGCTATCCCTAATGGAACAGTTAAAAGTGGTAAAGTTGTTAAAGCAGTTATCGTAAGAACTGTTCAAGGTGTTAGAAGAGATGATGGATCATACATTAAATTTGATGATAATGCATGTGTTATTATTAAGGATGATAAAAGTCCTGTTGGAACACGTGTATTTGGACCAGTAGCAAGGGAACTTCGTGATAAAGATTATATGAAAATTGTATCTTTAGCTAAGGAAGTTTTATAGGAGGTAAGTTATGAAATTAAAAGTTGGAGATAAAGTTAGAGTTATTACTGGAAAAGATAAAGGAAAAGAAGGAAAGATAACTCATACATTTAAAAACGAAAATAAAGTAATAGTAGAAGGACTTAATATGGTAAAAAAACATGTTAAACCTAATAATAATAACCAAACTGGTGGAATCATTGATATGGAAGCTAAAATAGATGCTTCAAATGTAATGTTCTTAGATAATAATAAAACAATTAGAAAAGTTGTAAGAAATGAAAAAAATAAAACAAAAAAGGTTGAAAAAAAAGAAAGTAAACCTGTAAAGAAAACTACTTCAAAAAAGACAAAAGAAGTAGCTAAAGAAAATTAGGAAGAGGAGGGATTTTATGAATCGCCTAAGAGAAAGATATGTAAAAGAAATAGTTCCTAATATGCAAAAGAAATTCAATTACAAATCAGTAATGCAAGTTCCAAAATTAGATAAAATTGTTATCAATATTGGATGTGGAGATGCTACTCACAATTCAAAATTATTAGATGCTGCATGTAATGATTTACTTCAAATTACAGGTCAAAAACCAGTAGTTACAAAAGCTAAAAAATCAATCGCAGGATTTAAAATTCGTGAAGGACAAGCAATTGGTTGTAAAGTAACATTAAGAGGAGAAAGAATGTATAATTTCTTAGATAAATTAATTTCTGTATCTCTTCCACGTGTTAGAGATTTTAGAGGACTTTCACCAAAAGCTTATGATGGAAGAGGAAATTACACAATTGGTATTAAAGAACAATTAGTTTTCCCTGAAATCGAATTTGATGATGTAGTTAAAGTTCGTGGTATGGACATTGTACTTGTTACAACTGCTAATACTAATGAAGAAGCACATGCATTATTAGAAGAATTAGGAATTCCTTTTAGGAAATAGTGGAGGTAAAAATGGCTAAAAAAAGTATGATAGCGAAAGCTAATAGACCACAAAAATTTAAAGTGCGTGAATACACTCGTTGTAATAGATGTGGAAGACCACATAGTGTATTAAGAAAATATGGTATTTGTCGTATTTGCTTTAGAGAATTAGCAAGTAAAGGACAAATTCCAGGAGTTAAAAAATCAAGTTGGTAAAACTTGGAGGGAGGAATTAAAATGGTAGTGACTGATCCAATCGCAGATATGCTTACAAGAATTCGTAATGCAAATCAAATGAAATATAATGAAGTATCAATGCCAGTATCAAGAGTAAAAACTGAAATTGCTAAAATTTTAAAAGATGAAGGTTTTATAGCTGATTATAAAATTAGTGATGAAAAACCACAAGGAACATTAACATTAACTTTAAAATATTCAAATAATAAAAAAGAAAGGGTTATTACAGGACTTAAACGTATTTCAAAACCAGGTTTAAGAGTATATGTTGAAAAAGAAAATTTACCAAAAGTATTAAATGGTTATGGTATTGCAATTATTTCAACTTCTAAAGGTATTATGACTGATAAAGAAGCTCGTAAACAAAATATTGGTGGAGAAGTAATGGCTTATATCTGGTAATATGGTGAATATTTATGAGTCGTATAGGAAATAGAATTATAACTGTACCTGAAGGTGTTACAGTTGAAGTAAAAGAAAATACAGTTTTTGTTAAAGGTCCAAAAGGAGAACTTAATACTCCAGTTGCTAAAAATATAAATGTTGAAGTAAAAGAAAATACAGTTTTAGTAACAAGAAATAATGAACAAATTACTACTAAACAATTACATGGAACAACAAATGCAAATATTGCAAACATGATTAATGGTGTAAAAGATGGTTATACTAAAAACCTTGAAATTGTTGGAGTAGGATATAGATTTACTCTAAAAGGTAATACTTTAGTAATTAATGCTGGATATTCTCATCCAGTAGAATTAGAAATCCCTACAGGACTAAAAGTAGAAGCTAAAAGCAATACTGAAATATCTATATCAGGTATTGATAAAGTTTTAGTAGGAGAATTTGCGGCTAATGTTCGTAAGGTTAGAAAACCAGAACCATATAAAGGTAAAGGTATTAAATATGCTGGAGAACATATTAGACGTAAGGAAGGTAAAAAAGCTAAATAGGTAGGAGGTAATTATGATAAAAAAAGAATCTCGTAATGAAATGAGAGTTGTAAGACACAAAAGAATAAGAAAATCAGTTATCGGAACTAACGAAGTACCAAGATTATGTGTTTATAGATCAAACAATAATATTTCAGCTCAATTAATTGATGATGAAAAAGGTATTACATTAGCTAGTGCATCTTCTTTAAAAATGAAAGGAAATAATACTGAAGTAGCTACTAAAGTTGGTGAAGAAATAGCAAAACAAGCTAAAAAATTAAAAATTAAAAAGGTAGTCTTCGATCGTGGAGGATATCTATATCATGGACGTGTTGCAGCTTTAGCAGATGCAGCTCGTGCTAATGGCTTAGAGTTCTAAGGAGGGTAATTTATGGAAGAAAAGAAAGAATTTAAAAAAGATCAAAAAAGAAAAGACAATAAAAAACCATTCAAAAAAGCACCTACTAAAACTCTTGATGAAATAATCGTAGAAACTAAAGCTGTAGTTAAAGTAACTAAAGGTGGACGTCAAAGAAGATTCCAAGCAGTAGTTTTAGTTGGAGATAAAAAAGGATTAGTAGGACTTGGAACTGGTAAAGCAGCAGAAGTATCTGAAGCTGTTAAAAAAGCAAGACAAGATGCTAATAAAAATGTAGTTAGAATTCCAATTATTGATGGTAGAACAATTCCACATGAAGTTGTAGGAGTTAAAGGTGCCACTAGAGTAATCATTAAACCAGCTAAAGAAGGTACAGGATTAATTGCCGGAGGTGCAGTTCGTAGTGTACTTGAAATAGCAGGATATCGTGATATAACATCAAAATCACTTGGCTCAAGAAAGAAAATTAATGTAGCAAGAGCAACTATTAGTGCTTTACAATCATTAAAAACTGCAGAACAAGTTGCAGAAGCTAGAGGAAAAAGTGTAGAGGAGATATTAGGATAATGAAATTACATGAATTAAAGAAAAACGAAGGAGCAACATTTGCTCGTAAAAGAGTAGGCCATGGTCCAGGTAGTGGACTTGGAAAAACTTCTGGAAAAGGTCATAAAGGACAAAAAGCTAGAAGTGGAGCATCAATTAATCCAGTATTCGAAGGTGGACAAACTCCACTTTACAGAAGACTACATAAAAGAGGATTTACTAATGCACAATTTAAAACTAGATATGCAACAATTAATGTAAGTGATTTAAATAGATTTAATGATGGCGATGTAGTAACACCTGAATTACTAAAAGAAATTGGAATGATTAAAAAAGAATTAGATGGTATCAAAGTTTTAGGTAATGGAAACCTTGATAAAAAATTAACAATAAGAGCACATAGATTTACACAAAGTGCTTTAGATAAAATAGAAAAGTCAGGAAGTAAAGCTGAGGTGATTTAAGATGTTTAAAAATCTTAAACAACTATTTTCTAAAAAGAATAAAGATTTAAGAAAAAGAATTTATTTTACTTTGTTAGTTCTTACTATTTATGTTATTGGTATTTCAATTGAAGTGCCTGGTACACAACAAATAACAAAGAATTTAGGATTCTTAGAATTATTGAATGTAATGGGTGGGGGAGCATTAAAGAACTTTTCAATATTTGCTCTTGGTGTTTCACCTTACATCACTGCATCAATTATTATTCAATTATTACAAATGGATATAATCCCATATTTTTCAGAACTTGGTAAGCAAGGAGCAACAGGACAACAAAAGTTAAATCAAATAACTAGATATGTTGGTATTTTATTTGCATTCGTTCAAGGATATGCAATGAGTATTGCTTTTTTAGGAAGTTCTATGGGAACAATAGGTTATTTAAAAGTAGCATTAATTATGACAGCAGGTACGGCATTCTTATTATGGCTTGGCGATCAAGTTACACAAAAAGGATTAGGTAATGGAGTATCACTTCTAATTATGGCTGGTATAGTATATAGTTTACCTTCAATGATGAAAACAGCATTTAATTCATTAATTCCTAATGGATTAGCTTATTCTACAGCATTAGAAATTGGCTCATTTGTATTATTCTTACTTGTATATTTATTAATAATTGTAGGAGTAGTATGGATGGAAGGAGCTGAAAGAAGAATTTCTATTCAGTATGCTAATAAATCTACTGCAAATTTAGGTAAACAAACATTTATGCCAATTAAAATAAATTCAGCAGGAGTTATTCCAGTTATTTTTGCATCAAGCTTACTTGGAATACCTGCAACTATTGCACAGTTTATAAATAAAGGTGATTTTACAAATTTTGTAGATAAATATCTTAATTATAATCAACCAGTAGGATTTATTCTATTTGTGGTATTAATATTCTTCTTTGCATATTTTTATACATTCGTACAAATGAAACCAGATAATATGGCAAAGAATTTACAAAACAATGGTGGATATATTCCAGGAATAAGACCAGGAGAAGCTACTAAAAAGTATTTTACTTCTGTTCTAGCAAGACTTACAGTAGTAGGAGCATTTGCTTTAACACTACTAGCAGTTTTACCTATTCTTGTTAATATGTTTACACCACTACCATCATCAGTTCAACTTGGAGGAACAGGACTTCTAATCGTTGTTGGAGTAGCAATTGAAACTTATAAACAACTTGAAGGAAGCTTATTAAGTAGAGAATATTCTAATAGTACAAGTTCAAGAAGAGGAAGAACTAGGAGGATAAGTAGATAATGAAAAATATTATTTTAGTAGCTCCACCAGCTGCAGGAAAAGGAACACTTGCTAAAAAACTTGAAGAATTAGGTTACATTTCTTTATCAACTGGTGATATGTTAAGAGAAAAATCAAAAACAGATGAAGTATTAAATGAAATGATGAAAAAAGGATCATTAATTTCTGATGATATAGTATTTAATATATTAGAAGAAAAAATTGTTTCTTTAGATGATAAAAACTATATTTTAGATGGTTTTCCAAGAACAGTTAATCAAGCAATTATGTATGATAACTTATTAGAAAAGTTAGATAAAGATATAGGAGTAGTAATATATTTAGATGTGGATAAAGATATTTTATTAAAAAGGACAATTACAAGAAGAGTTTGTCCTAATTGTAAAAAATCATATTCTACTATAACAGAAAGTTTAAAACCAAAAAAAGAAAATGTTTGTGATGTATGTAAAAGTTCTTTAATTCAAAGGGCTGATGATACAGAAGATATATTTGAAGTTAGGTATAATGAGTATATGGATAAAACATATCCATTAATAAACTATTATGAAGAAAAAAACATATTACATCATATTGATACAACTGATAGTGATGAAACTTATAAAAGAGTACTAAAATTGATAAAATAGGAGATAAGTATGGCAATAAGTATTAAAAGTGATAGAGAAATAGAACTTATGACTATTGCAGGAAATATAGTATACGAAACTCATAAGTATTTGAAAGAGTATCTAAAACCAGGTATTACTACTAAAAGATTAGATACTCTTGCCGAAGACTTTATTATAAGTAAAGGTGCTATACCATCTTGTAAAGGTTTTGAAGGATATCCTGCAACACTTTGTACAAGCATTAATGAAGAAGTCGTTCATGGAATACCAAGTAATAGAAAACTAAAAAATGGTGATATAATAACACTTGATATTTGTGCATGTTATAAAGGATATCATGGAGATTCAGCTTGGACTTATGCAATAGGAGATATCTCTTACGATAAAGAGTATTTACTAGAACATACAGAAAAATCTCTTTATGAAGGTTTAAAACAAGTTAAACCTGGAAATAGAATTGGTGATATTTCTTCAGCTATTGAAGAATATGCTAAAAAACATAAACTAGGAGTTATTAAAGAACTTGAAGGACATGGAATAGGAACTAATTTACATGAAGATCCTGAAGTTCCAAATTATGGTATTAAACATACTGGACCAGTTCTAAAAAAAGGAATGGTAATTGCAGTAGAACCAATGTTAACTCTAGGAAGTCCGGAAATAGTCATTTTAGATGATGATTGGACGATTGAAACTAAAGATTATAGTCCATCAGCCCACTTTGAACACACAGTAGTAGTAACAGATGATGGATGCAAAATATTAACAGGAGTGTGAAATTTATGGCAAAAGATGATGTAATCGAAGTTGAGGGAAAAGTTTTAGAAATTATCCCAGGAGGAAAGTTTAAGGTAGAACTTACCAATGGTCACGTAATTGAGGCCCATGTTTCTGGTAAAATGCGATTAAATTATATTCGTATTTTACCGGGTGATAAAGTTACGATAGAACTTTCCCCATACGATTTAAGACATGGGCGAATAACCTATAGAAAAAATTAGGAGGAAAAACTATGAAAGTTAAACCATCAGTAAAAAAGATTTGCGCTAAATGTAAAGTTATTAAGCGTAAAGGAAAAATTATGGTAATTTGTGAAAATCCAAAACACAAACAAGTTCAAGGTTAATAGGAGGAAAAATTAATGGCACGTATTAAAGGTATTGAAATACCAAATGAAAAAAGAATTGAAACATCTCTTACTTATATTTATGGTATTGGACCAGCAACATCCGCTAAAATATTAAAAAATACTAATATTGATCCAAGTAAGAGAACAAAAGATCTTACAAATGAAGAATTATCTGCAATTAGAGATGAACTTAATAACTATGTAACTGAAGGAGATTTAAGACGTGAAGTTAACATGGCTATTAAAACTAAAATGGAAATAGGTTCATACCAAGGAATCCGTCATCGTAAAGGTTTACCTGTAAGAGGACAAAGAACTAATAGAAATTGTCGTACTCGTAAAGGTAAAGGTAAAGTAGTTGCAAATAAAAAGAAAAATTAATTAGGAGTTTAGGAGGAATAAACTATGGCTTATAAACAAAGAAAAAGAAAAATTAAAAAGAATATTCCTGAAGGAATTGCTCATATTCATGCAACATTTAACAATACAATAACTACAATTACTGATAAAGATGGAAATGCTATCTCTTGGGCTTCAAGTGGAGCAATTGGATTTAAAGGTAGTAAAAAATCTACTCCATTTGCCGCAGGACAAGCAGCTGAAAAAGCAGGAAAAATGGCATATGATGCAGGAATGAGAAAAGTTGAAGTAGTCGTAAAAGGTGTAGGACCAGGAAGAGAAACTGCTATTAGATCATTACAAACTGCAGGTCTTGAAGTAACAATGATAAGTGATGTTACTCCAATTCCACATAATGGTTGTCGTCCACCAAAAAGACCACGTAACTAATTAGAATAGGGAGGAATTATAAAATGATTCAATTTGAAAAACCAAATTATAAAATTACTGATTATGTAGAAAAAAATAATTATGGGAGATTTGTACTTGAACCACTAGAAAGAGGTTTTGGTGCAACAATAGGAAATGCTCTTAGAAGAGTAATGTTATCTTCACTTCCAGGAAGTGCTATAACAAGTGTTAAGATAGATGGAGTTTTACATGAATTCCAAACAATCGAAGGAGTAGTTGAAGATGTTACAACAATTATTCTTAATCTAAAGAATGTTGTTATCAAAAAACATTGTGAAGGAGATAAAATTATTAGATTAAATGCTACAACTGAAGGTGTTGTAAAAGCTGGAGATTTTGAATGTGATCCAGATGTTGAAATAATTAATAAAGATTTAGTAATAGCTAATATTGCTAAAGGCGGAAAATTAATTATGGAAATGAATGTATCTTCAGGAAAAGGATATGTAAGAGCAGACGATAATAAAGAATTATTATCAGATAGAAAAATTGGGGTTATTGCAATCGATTCATTATATTCACCTATTGAAAGAGTAGCATATGAAGTTGAAGATGCGCGTGTTGGACAAAGTGAAAATTATGATAAATTAATCATAGATGTTTGGACTAATAGTTCTATTAAACCAGAAGAAGCTATTGCACTTGCAAGTAGAATATTAATTGAACACCTAGAAATAGTAGCTAATGTTAGTAATATTGCAAATGTAACAGGATTAATGAAAGAAAAAGAAGAAGATCCAAAAGTTAAAGCATTAGAAACACCAATTGAAGAATTAGATTTTTCAGTTCGTGCGTATAATTGCTTAAAACGTGCTGAAGTTCATACTTTACAAGATTTAGTTAATAAATCAGATGCTGAAGTTATGAAAATTCGTAACTTAGGAAAAAAATCATTAAAAGAAGTATTAGATAAAGTTAAAGAATTAGATTTAAATCTTAAAGAAGAAGATTAATAGGAAGGAAAGTAATTATGGCTTATAGAAAATTAGGTCGTGATAGCAAACATAGAAGAAGCATGTTAGCAAACCTTACTATAGATGTTATCATGAATGGAAGTATTGAAACTACTGAAACAAGAGCCAAAGAAGTAAGAAGATGTGTTGAAAAAATGATTACTTATGGAAAAAATGGAAGTCTTGTTTCAAGAAGAAAAGCATTAGCGTTTTTAATGAATAATACTGATGCAGTTAAAAAAGTATTTGAAGAATTAGCACCTAAATATCAAGATAGAAATGGTGGCTATACAAGAATATTAAAACTAGATGAAAGAAAAGGGGACGACGCTTTAGTTGTTACTTTAGAATTAGTTTAAAAAAAAGGTTGTTAGCATTTTTGTTAATAACTTTTTCTATGGCAAAAAAGATTAACTTATGTTATAATTCAAGTAGGAGATGATTAGATTGAAAGCATTAGTTACTGGTGCATCATCTGGTATTGGAAAAGAAATGGCTTATTATTTAGATAAATTAGGCTATGATTTAATACTTGTTGCACGTGATAAAGTAAAATTGGAAGAAGTACAAAATAAATTAAGTAAAAAATCAAAGATAGTTATAATTGATCTTGCTAATGAAAAAAAGATAAAAGATTTATATATGTTAGTAAAAAATGAAAACATAGATCTTTTAATAAATAATGCAGGATTTGGTCTTTTTGGTGATTATGAAGATGTTGATTTATTAAAAGAATTGGAAATGATAGATGTTAATGTTAAAGCGGTTCATATCTTAACAAGGATGTTTCTTAAAGACATGGATAAAAGAGGATCTGGTCGTATAATAAATGTAGCAAGTAGTGCAGGTTTTTTAAAAGGAGGACCTTTAATGAGTACATATTATGCTACAAAAAGTTATGTTGTTAGCTTTAGTCTTGCGATATATGAAGAATTAAGAAGAAAAAATTCAAATGTTAAAATCTCTGTACTATGTCCTGGTCCTGTTGATACTAATTTTAATAATGTTGCAGGAGTTAAATTTAATATAAAATCTTTAACTGCAGAATATGTTGCAAAATATGCAATAAATCAAAGCTTAAAAAATAATAAATTAATAATTGTTCCAGGAACTGCTACTAAACTAGGAGTATTTGTAACAAGATTTTTGCCTACTAAATTAATCCTTAAAATAACTTATAAAATACAAGAAAGAAAAAATAAAAGATAATTTCTTTTTTCTTTTAAAGAGGTATATATGAAGTATTTAATTACATTTAGTTATAATGGTAATTATTTCAAAGGTTATCAAAAACAAAAAAACTTAAAAACAGTTCAAGGTTGTTTAGAAAAATATTTAACAATGTTAAATGATAATGAAGTTGTTGTTACATCATCAGGAAGAACGGATGTTTATGTACATGCTATTAATGCTAAAGCTCATTTTAATTTAGATAAAAATATAAAAGAATATAATATAAAAACTTTTTTAAATAGAAGATTAAATGGTGAAATATATATAAAAGATGTTGTTAAAGTAGATGATAATTTTCATGCAAGATATGATGTTATAAAAAAAGAATATCGTTATTATATAAATATGGGAGAATTTAATCCAATTGAAAAAGATTATGTTTATCAATATAATAAGAAACTTGATATAAATAAAATGAGAAAAGCAAGTAAATTATTCGTTGGGGAACATGATTTTAGAGCTTTTTGTTCTAATGAAAAAGAGAAAATTAATTGTATTAGAAATATTTATAAAATAAAAATAATCAAGCATAATGATAAGTTGGAATTAATATTTGTAGGAAATGGTTTTTTAAAACATATGGTAAGAAATATTGTAGGAATATTATTAAAAGTGGGAAGTAATCTACTTACAGTTGATGAAGTTAAGATGATTTTAGATGAAAAAACAAGACAACATAATACAAAACCAGTTCCAGGGAATGGTTTATATTTGCAAAATGTTTATTATAAATAGGATAAAATATGAAAAATATGTATAAAAATCAGTAATTTTATTGACTTTTTGCATATTTTTTAGTATACTTTTAATCGGTACATTTTTCTATATATCCCAAATTAAATAAACCCTGGGAAAGTTTATTTAAAAAAGATATAAAATGAAAGGAAGAAATAAAATATGAAAAGTTATATGCAAAAAAAAGAAACAGTTGAACGTAATTGGTATGTAATTGATGCAACAGACATAGCTTTAGGGCGTTTAGCTACAAAAGCTGCTAGTATGTTAAGAGGAAAACATAAAGCAACTTATACACCACATATTGATTGTGGCGATTATATTATTATTACTAATGCTAGTAAAGTAAAATTAACTGGTGATAAATTAAATAAGAAATTATATTATAATCACTCTGGTTATACTGGTGGTCTTAGAACAAGAACTGCAAAGGAAATGATTTCTAAATATCCAGTTGAGATGGTTGAAACAGCTATTAAAGGAATGCTTCCTAATGGAAGACTTGGAAGACAAATGTATAAAAAGTTATTCGTATATGAAGGAGAAACTCATCCACATATGGCACAAAAGCCTGTTGTAGTTGAAGTTAAATAATGGAGGGTATTTATGGCTAAAGAAAAGAAAACATTTTATTATGGAACAGGTAGAAGAAAATGCGCAGTTGCTAAAGTTAAATTAGTTCCAGGAAAAGGTAATATTACTGTTAATGGTAAAGATGTTCATGAATATTTCCCATCAGAATTATTCGTTATGGATTTAAGTCAACCACTTGTACTTACTAATACAAATGATAAATTTGATTGTATTGTTAATGTATATGGTGGAGGATATTCAGGTCAAGCAGGGGCTACTCGTTTAGGTATTACAAGAGCACTACTTGAATATGATGTAACAACTCCTGAAGCAGAAGAAAGTTTTAGAAAAATTCTTAAATCTGCTGGTTTTGTAACTCGTGATCCAAGAGAAAAAGAACGTAAAAAACCAGGTCTTAAAAAAGCAAGAAGAGCACCACAATTTTCAAAAAGATAATAATATATTTGAAGGTTTTACAAGATTTTGTAAAACTTTTTCTTTGTAATGTTTTATTTTTTTAATATATATGATATACTTTAATAGAAATAAAAAGAATAAGGAGTTAATATGGGTAATAAGATATTTAAGAATTTAGATGAACAAGTAGAAATATTAAAACAAAAAAATCTTACAATCAATGATGTTAATTATGCTAAAGAAGTATTACTTCGTGAAAATTATTTTTTTCTAAATGGTTATCGTTATCCATTTATTAAATCACTTGATAATAAAGTTTATATTGATGGAGTTACTTTTGAAGAACTTTATAGTCTATTTTTATTTGATAGAAAATTAAGAAATGTTGTATTTAAGAATATACTTATGATAGAAAATAATATAAAATCAATTATATCATATCAATTATCTAAAAAATATGGTTATCGTGAAAGGGATTATTTAAATCCTAATAATTTTAATTATATTCCTGAAAAAAGAAGACAAGTTAATGATTTATTAGGAAAAATGAAAAGACAAATAAAGGATAATGCTGTTAATCATACAGCAACTAAACATTATATAAATAATTATGGTTATATTCCATTATGGGTGCTTGTAAAGGTATTATCTTTTGGTATTGTTTCAGAACTTTTTTCAATATTAAAAAAAGAAGATCAATATGATATTGTGGAGTTATATGATTTAGATGTAAATGTATTTACTAATTATTTATCATCTTTATCAAATTATCGTAATTTATGTGCCCATGAAGATATACTTTATAATAATAGGACACAAAAAAGTATATTAGATACAAAATATCATAGACTTCTTAATATACCAATTATGGATAATGAATATATATATGGAAAAAATGATTTATTTTCTGTTGTTATAATGATGAAATCAATGATAAAAAAAGATGAATTTGATTTGTTTGAAAAAGAAATTAGTGATTTAATAGATGAATTAGACAATAAACTAAAAAGCATAGAAATTAATAAAATATTAGATTGTATGGGATTTCCAAAGAATTGGAAAGAATTAAAAGATATTGATAAAAAAGAAATATTCTAGACTTGTTAAAAGTCTTTTTCTTTTATATAATTAGTTAGGAGATGAAATTATGAAAAAAATAGTTTTATTTGGAGGAGGGACAGGACTTTCGCAAATACTTAAGGGATTAAAGCTTTTTCCTGTTGAAGTAAGTGCTATTATAAGTGTGTCTGATAATGGTGGTTCAACAGGAATGTTAAAAGAGGAATTAGATATGCCTGCAATCGGAGATATTGCTAAGGTTGTTATTTCAATGGCAGATGTTAATAAAGATATTATGAATATGCTAAGTTATAGATTTGATGATAGGACATCTTTAGAAAATCATCCGATTAAGAATCTTTTGCTTGCTGCTTTGTATGATATAAAGGGAAATTTAACAGAGTCAACAGAAATACTTTGCAAGTTTTTAAATATAAAAGGTAAAATTTTACCTTTGACTGAAGAAAAAGTTGAACTTGTAGGGCATTTAAAAGACAAAAAGATAGTTATTGGTGAAGAAAATATTACTAATTGTTATTCAGTTATTGAAGATTTAAGTTATAATAAGAAGTTTGAAGTTAATAAAAAGGTGTTTAAAGAAGTAAAAGAAGCTGATTTAATTATTTTTTCACCAGGTAGTTTGTGGACTTCAATAATGCCTCATTTAATTGTACCTGAAGTGTGTGAAGAAATAAGAAAATCTAAAGCAAAGAAGATGTATATTTCTAATTTATTTACACAAACTGGAGAAACAGATAATTTTAAAGTTAGCGATCATGTTAATTTAATTGAAAAGTATTTGGGTTGTAAGCTTGATGTTGTTTTATCAAATAATAAGAAAATTGATGAAAAGCTAGTAAAGAAATATCAAACAGAAGAGCAAAAAGATCCTATTATATTAGATAAAGAAAATATAAATGCTAATGTAATTGAGGATTTTATATATGAAATAGAAAATGGAAGTATAAGACATGATTCATTAAAAACAGCATATTTAATATTTTCATATTTAATGAAAGATAGTGAAAAATGATAGATTGTTTTGATAAATTAATAATCGAATTAAAAAAATGTGATATTTGTAAAGAAAGATTTGGTTTTGAACCTCATCCTGTTGTTTTTGGAAATATTAATTCAAAGATAGTTCAAATAAGTCAAGCACCCTCAGCAACTGTATATCAAACACTAAAACCATTTACTGATTTAAGTGGTAAAAAGTTAAAATATGATTGGTATAAAATAAACGATGAAACATTTTATAATTCCAATAATTTTTATATAACATCACTTGCACATTGTTATCCAGGAAAAGATAAAAATGGGAATGATAGAGTTCCTCCGAAGGTTTGCTATGAAAAATGGGTAAAAAAAGAAATAGAATATGTAAATAATGAATTATATATAGTTATTGGATCAAAGGCTGCAAAAGTATTTTTTCCTAGAGAAAAATTTAATGATTTAGTATTTAAAAACAATTATATTAATGGGAAATTAACAATAGTGTTGCCTCATCCATCGCCACTTAATATAAAGTGGTTTAAAGATCATCCTGAGTTTATGAATGAAAGAATTTATGAGGTTAGAAATATTATTAATAAAACTTTAGATTTAGATTAATAATAATTCATTAACAAATTTTCGTTTAAAACATATCTTAATATAGGATAAATTTAAATGGAGATGAAATTAATGGATTTTTTATTAAGAAAACAAATAAGAGGGATAGTTATTGATGCAGGACATGGTGGTGATGATTCTGGAGCAAGCGGAAATGGAATAATAGAGAAAGATTATACTTTAAATATATCTAAGTATATGAATGATAGATTTAAAGATTTAGGAATTCCTACATATATGACTAGGACAACAGATGAAACATTAAGTCATAAAGAAAGAGTGAAAAGAATACTTAATGCATTTGGCAATAGAGATGATGTTGTTGTTATATCTAATCATATAAATGCAGGTGGTGCGAATGGTAAGAATGTAGGCAAAGTGTAATAGTATCTTGTTTGCTTTAAAATATAAGGATTTTGGCTTAATGTAGAAATTCTTCTTTTTTATGGGTTAACAACTTAAAATAGAACGTATTTTGTTATGGTGTTTATTATTTATACTATTTCTCTATTTAAAGTTAAAAAAGCAATAGTAATAAATTGACAATTTTATAAAAAAATTACTCTGTAGCGTAATAAAATATAAAATCTGAACCTAAATAAAAAAAGACCTTTTCTATTAAAAAAGTCTTTCTAAATTATTATTCTTCTATTCTATAATAGTTTTTTAATTGTGTTTCATCAATCTTAATGCCTTTAAGATTTAAACTACCTATTCGTTTTAAGTATAAATAATGTAGAGCAGCTTTTCTTTCACGATCAACCGCGAAGTGAATAAACCTATGACATCTAGGGCAAAGTGAAACATAATTTTCAATTTGTTCAATACTTTTTTCAAAGTCGTTACTAAATTCTCTTGGAATTAGGTGATGTAATTCAACATAATTTTTGCCAGTTTTTTTGTTGGTAAAGTAATGAGAAGAACAATCGCAATAATCCTCTAATTCGCACTTATAATTTGCTCTTTCCAATGCTTTCTTTTTAAGAATGCTACTAACTTTTGTAATTTCCTCAATGTCCTCTATAATCGAAGTATCTTGTGCTTTATTTATAATTTTTTCTTCTTCTTCAATTGTAGTCGAATTGTCAGATATAGCAATTGTATCAAAATAGTCTGGATTGAATATATTTATGTAACACATCTCAAATATATCCTTGTAGTTGTTATTAAATATAAATTGGCACATTTTTCCTTTATCTATTTCCTCAATTTCACAAAAGCAATTTATAACTTTATTTATATAATCACTAAAATCTCTAAAAGTATTATTGTTTATAAAATTTGATAAATATAATATTTTTGCATTGTCTATAAGCATATTTTTGTTAAAAACACCACTTGGTTGATATTTTTTTGTTAATACATCAAATTGATAATTAATTAAATTAGTTTTTGCATCTGCTGAAATGATTTCATCTTCACTTTTACTTTTTTTGATTAACTCTTTTAGTGTTTCATAATTCATATTGATAAAATTATATAATTCTTCTTTTTCAGTAGTAGGAGAGTTCATATAAATTGATAAAAAATCATAATTTTTAAATGGTTTATGAAATGTATCAAAATATATATAATCGTGTGAAAATAACTCTTCAATATTTTTATTTTTAGCACATAAAATAAAATTTTTAATAATATTAACTATTTTATCCTTTGAATTTTGGTAAACTAACAAATCTTCGAATATTTCTTCCGTCCTTTTTAATATGTAACTAGGAATATTGTTGAAGTATGAATCAACAAGTAAAAGATATACTATTATCCATTTTTCTTCCTCGCTAAATTCTTGCGGTATATTTTCAAGGACTTCTCCTTTTCTGGTTTTATAGTATGTTCTTTCATTTTTGGAGAAAAGCCTTGATTTTATCATATTTACTGTATGTTGTTTTAATGACTCTTGACCATGGTGTGAATTTAATTCCCATGAAGAACGATCAACACCATCTGCTCCATCTTTAAAAGTTTTATAATTTTTTATAAAGGATAGTAGTAATCTATAATTAGTATTTTGAAAAATAAAAATTCTGCCATCCTTACCTTGCCCTGTTTCAGAATAATTTTCTAAAAAATCATTATCAAAACACATTTTTCTATAAGTATCTTTTAATTTCATTATTTACCAACCTCACAAACATATAATTTTTCTTTATGATTTTCAAAATCAGTTTTTCCAGCATTAAAACTTTTATAATCAATTTCTATAATTGTGGTTTTTCCTTTTTTAGATAATATGTTATAAAGTTCCTCTTCAGAAATTTTATTGTTTGAAGCACCACTCTTTGCATTGTAGGTATTATTATAAGAAACTATAATTAATTTACTATCAATATGTGAAATTAAATCTTCCATTAAAAGAGGGGCTTTTGACTTTGAGTATCCACTCTTTAAATTATCTCTTTTAAATTTCATAGAAACACCTTCAAATTCAGTTGGTTTTTCCCATTTTGCTAGATTTTCTAAAACGTGATAGAAGTTTATATATTGTCTTGCATTGTAAGGGGGATCAATATATGTGATATCTGCTTTGATATTTTTAACCAATTCATTTGCATCCATGTTAAATATTTTAGATTTAGACATTCTATCTTTCGTTATAAATGGCACTCTTAATGTTACATCACGATCAATTGGTTTTTTCGATAAAAAATGTTCAAAATGACCAACTGTATTTGCAATTTTATCAGTAGCATACATTAAACTTGTTAATATAGCATAATATTCTCTTTTTGTTAGTGAATTTTTTTTCTTTTCCAAATCTTCTCTAATATATCCAATTTTCTTTGAATCATTATTTGAAAAATATTTACCACCATAAATTTTAGAAAAATAATTATCACTTAATAACTTTTCATCTATGTTGTTATATTCTTCAATAATCTTTTTAACTTTATTTTCATTAATTTTGTCATTTGAAATCCAAGTTTGATATGCTACATAATTAGAATAGAGAAAATCATTTACTATAACATCGTAACCTTGATTTAAGAAATGTTCAGCTACAACCCCAGTTCCTCCAAAAATGTCAGCTATGGTACACTTATCTGTTCCATAGTATTCTAATATTACTTTTTGTATTTGATTTAATAAACTCTTTTTACTTCCTATATATCTTCTATTATTAATAAATAAATCCATAATTCTACACTCCATTATTTGTAATTAATACTTCTTGCTCATTAGCATCACGATCTTTTTTGTTATAACTGCAACTTCTATAATGATAATTCATATTTTTAAATGTTACATTTTTATTTTCATTTTTATCTAACCAATTTTTTAATATACTATTTTCAACTCCGACTTTAGTAAGAACATTAGAAAGTGCAAATTTAATGTTTTTCTTATTTAATTCATCTAAAAGTGAAATTAAATCCTTTTCTTTGCTATCATTCCAATTGTTTCCTTCGTTGTATACTGCAGTTGTTATTAAATATGGTGGGTCTATATAAACAAAGTCCGCTTTAAATAAATATTTTTTTGCTTCCTTTGAATTATATTCAGTACAAATAAATTTAATATTTTTTTCTTTTGCTTTCTTATTAAATGCAGTAATCTTATTATAATTATTTTTATTAAAATCAGTTTTACCAACAGGCAAATTATACTCTCCATATTTATTAAATCTAATGTCATTATTAAAACCATAAACCATCAATGTATATAGCATAATATTTGCTTCATTGGTATCTTTGTTTTCAAGTTTATTGTAATCGTCTCTTAACTTATAAAAACCTTCTTTATTAAATTCTTTTAAGCCATTATTGTCACTAACTTCTTTTTTGTATGTTTTATACCCGTATTTAGCAGAGTATGTAAGATTATATTTTTCTATCAATTTTTCTATATTAGAAATAAGAAAATCAATTTTTTCTTCTGCTAAAAACTTTAATAAGGATATAACTCGTGGATTATTATCAATCATAATAATTTCTTTTGCATCTACATTTATGCCAACAGTAGCACCACCACAAAACAAATCAACGAAGAGATCCATTTTTTTAGGAAAAAAAGGCCAAAATTGTGGTAATAATCTATACTTATTGCCCGTGTAATTTATGGGACTTTTAATAAATTCTTTATTATTCATATCTCTACACTCCATAGTAATTCAACTATAAATATTATAACACATATCATCAAAAAAATCATCATATTTTTGATGATTTTACAAAAAAATTTATTATTCTGTCATTTTGGCTTACATAATAATGTTCTCTTTTTTGACATTGACTTCTAATTTATTTACGATATAATTATTATAATATAGCAATAGTTCTAGGATATGAACTATTAGATGCTAAAATACTATATTCAGTTTATGAGTATAGTATTTTTTGTAAGGAGGAATTGTTATCTAAAATTATATAAACAAAAAAGTATGTACCAATAAATTATAAAAAAATAAATAATTAAGGTACCTAAAAAAGTTGATTTATGTGTAAAAAGAGGTTCATAATTAGCAATTTTGTTAATCCAAAAGTATGCTATTTGTATAATCATTTGTGCGTCTAACTGCTATTTTTAGTTAACCCAATAGTATGACATTTATTTTAATGTATGACAAAGTAGTCTTTCGCAATCCCTTTAAAATAGGGCTAAACTTCCCACTGGGAAGTTGTTTGTCAGCCATCCTTATCCTGCTAAAAATGTACTCACGGAATATTAAAAAAAATAGAGAAATTAGGACACAGTTTTTGTGTCCTCTTTTTGTATAAAAGCATTAAAAGAATCTTATTAAGGAGGAGTGATTTATAAGATGTAAAAATAAAATAATTTTAAGTATTAGGAATATATTTAAGTATGAAAACAAAAGGGGTAGATTGGTATGAAAATAACTGAAACATTTAAAAATGAAGGTAAAGATATATCTACTTTATTACAAGAATATGTATGTTTAATACTTAAATATAAAGATAAAAATAACGAAATAAATGACACAAATGATGGTAAGAGAGTTATAATGGAAACGGCAAACAAGATGCTATATAGTAGAAAGGAGAATAATGTATAGCACAGTAAAACCACCATCATTTTATAATGTAGGAATATACATAAGATTATCGCAAGAGGATGAGGATAAAGCACATAAAAGAGAGTCTGAAAGTGAGAGTGTACTAAATCAAAGAAGTTTGATTATGAATTATTTAAGGGATAATGGATTTGTTTTAACTGATGAGTATGTTGATGATGGATATTCAGGGACTAACTTTGATAGACCAGCATTTAAAAGGTTACTTGAAGACATAGAAAATGGAAAAATAAATTGTGTCATAACTAAAGATTTATCAAGATTAGGTAGAGATTATATTAAGTGTGGTTATTATATAGAACAATACTTTCCATTAAAAAAAGTTAGATATATTTCTATACTAGATAATGTAGATACTTTTCTAGATTCTGCAAATAATGATATAGCACCTTTCAAAGCTTTATTTAATGATATGACTAGTAAAGATACATCAAAAAAAATAAAATCAATATTAAGAGATAAAAAAGTGAAAGGTAAGTTTATAGGTAGTAAACCAAGTTTTGGCTATATGAGAGATTCACTTGATAAAGGACATCTAGTGCCAAACCCAGACACAGCATGGATAGTAAAAAGAATATTTAATGAAGTATCAAGAGGAGATAAAATATCAGATATAATTGAAAGATTAAATAATGAAAATATTCCAACACCAAGTGCATATAAACAAATAAAAAAATCAAAAAGACAAATAAATGGATACATCTGGACTTGTAGTACGATTAATAAAATATTAAAGAATAGAATGTATACTGGTGATATGATTCAAAATGTTCAGACAAAATTAAATTATAAATCACAAAAGAGAATATGTCTTTCTAGTGAATATTGGATAATTGTAGAAAATACCCATGAACCATTAGTGGATAGAGTAATATTTAATCAAATACAGACAAGTGTTAACAGAACTAGAACAGTAAAATTAAACCGTCCACAGAGGCTATTAGAGGGCTTACTTTATTGCAAAGAGTGTGGTAATAAGCTAACGGTTAGTTATAGGGAAAAACGCAATTATTGGTCTATAAATTGTAATAAATATTCTAGAAGTCCAAGACAAAGATTATGTGAACCACACTTTTCAGAATATAATAGTTTTGAAAAGACAGTTTTAAATCAAATCAAAAAAACTTGTAAAAAGTATATAGAAAAAGTTGATATTGATAATTTAATATCTAATGTAAAAAGTGAGAAGAATAACAAGGAAGATTTGATTATAGAAAAACAAAAATTAGAAAGTAATATCAAAGATCTACAACTAAAAATAGATGCTTTATATGAAGATAAATATAATGGGATAATCTCAGTTGATACTTATACAAGATTATCTTCTAACACAGAAAATTTAATAAGAACATACAACTCTAGAATAAAAGAATTAGAAAATTCTATTAATGAAGTTCCTAAAAAACATAATGATGAAGAAACAAAACAAAAAATAAAAGAATTAATTAGTATGAAAAAACCCACTAGAGAATTATTATTCATACTAGTAGATAAAATAATTGTTGATAAAGATAAAAATGTAGAAATAATATATAATTTTAATAAATAAAAGATTAGTTAATACCTGCCTACATTCTACGACTTCGGGGGTGGCGATGGTGCTGAAGTAATATATGCTTTAAGAAATAATGATAAATTAGCAAAGAGCGTGCTTGAATCAATTGGTAAAGAAGGGCAAAATATGAGAAAGTATTATCAAAGAAGATATCCGACTGATCCTTCGAAAGATTATTATTTTATACATCGTGAAACAGGTAAAACTGAACCAATTTTAGTAGAATATGGGTTTTTAGATTCACCTAATGATGATGTTAATCAATTAAAAAATAATGTTTTAGATTATGCGGAAGCTGTTGTTAGAGCAGTAGCAGAATATGCTAATGTACCTTATACACCACCTAAAGGAGAAAATGTATATACTGTTAAAAAAGGAGACAGTTTATATGTGATAGCTAATAAATATGGTATAACGGTAGATGAATTAAAGACAGCGAATAATTTAAGTAGTAACTTATTAAATGTGGGACAAATATTAAAAATCCCTAAAAAAGAAGAGGCAGCACCGAGTGAGTATGAAGTTTATACTGTAAAAAGTGGAGATAGTTTATGGTCTATTGCTACAAATTATGGGGTAAGTGTCGATGATATAATTAATTTAAATAATTTAGGTACTACTATTTTACAAATAGGGCAACAAATATTAATACCAAAACAAGTTGAAAGTGAAAAAAATGTATATATTGTAAAAGCAGGAGATAATCTATATTCTATTGCTAATAAATATAATATAACGGTAAATGAACTTAAAAAAGCAAATAATTTAGAAAATAATAATTTAAGTATCGGACAAGAGTTAATAATACCAGATTATTCTAATAATGACCCTATAGAAAAACCTGCTAATGAAATAACTTACATTGTTCAAAAAGGAGATAGTCTTTGGTCAATCGCCAAAAAATATGATGTTAATGTAAATGATTTAAAATCATATAATAATTTAAGTAGTAATCTATTAAACATAGGACAAACTTTACTTATACCAAAAACAAGTGATTATCAAACATATATAGTAGTTTCTGGAGATAGTTTATATAAAATAGCAAATAAATTTAATACAACAATAGATAAGTTAAAAAGTGTTAATAACTTAAAAAGTGATACTTTAAGTATAGGACAAGTATTAATTATTCCAAATTAAAAAAAAGAAGAAAACTTCTTTTTTTAATGTATTTGTCTACATACACCTTCATACGGAATATAAAAACAGTGACTTTTGTATCTTCCAGAATTTCTTTGCTCATACCATAAAGCAAGGCATGTGGCTCCAGTTTTAGGAGCATAAAACCATAAAGCGTTAGTAGCGGGATGGTAATACTCTCCACGAAGTATTCTATCAGCAAGCTGTAATTCTTTTGTTGTAGGACTTCCTACAAATAATGAAGAGTTAATTCCAGAAAATCCCCCAGGTGATTGATACACAGCATCATTTATACTTCGTATATCTTTAAAAGTCAAACAATCTCCAATTACACGATTAATAATAACATTACCTACCATGAGCATACCAAGGTCACCTTCACCAAGCGCTTCTGCCCTCATAAGCCTTGCAAGTAACTCTCTTTCTTTAGTTGTATAACTTATAATACTCATAAAATTATTCACCTCATCTAAATAATTATATGAAATGTTAAAGTAAATATTGAAAAATATAAAAATTAATGATATAATTTTATTGCTGTAGGGGATTAGTTAAATGGTATAATAATGGTCTCCAAAACCACTGTTGGGAGTTCGATTCTCTCATCCCCTGCCAAGAAGATACCGATTTTGTCTTAATTTATAAGATAAAGTCGTTTTTTTATGTGAAAATCATTATTATTTTAAAAGTATGGTATAATATATAGTGAAGGTAGGAGTAAAATGAAGAATATAATTATTAAGTCGGTATTAGCAGTTGTATTCGGTATAGTTATAGGTGTATTTTCAAAATGGGGAGATGTTATACCGGGTGATAATTTAATAAAATATTTTGGGTGGATATCTACTGGTGTTATTATTTGGTTGGTAATAGGTTCATTTTTAATTATTAAGACTAAGAATAGAAAAGAATTTAGTATTGTTTATTCATTATTTATGATATCAATGCTAATATCGTATTATGTTTTTTCTTTATTGGTTGTTAAATACTTAGTGCAAAAAATAGTAATATTTTGGATTATAATGTTTATTGGATCACTTATCTTAGGAAATATAATATATGATAAAAAAAATACTAATTTGTTTAGAATATTATTTATTCTAGCTTCAATAATATTTTTGATATATGATGCCATTGAAATAAATGGAATTAATCTAATAGCTATTATTCCTGAAGTGTTAATGGTGGGATATCTTTTAATTATTATAAGTAAAGGTATAAAGAAAGTTAAATAATAATTATTTAATTAAATTATAAATTTGTTATAGAAAGGAGAAAACAAATGCAAAATGAATTAATAATTAAAAAATGTTTAAAATGTGGTGCATTGGTTGAGGCAATAAATGACTGTACCTGTGATGAGTGTGGAATCACTTGTTGTGGTGAAGTTATGAAAAAGTTAATTTCAAATAGTGTTGATGCATCGTTTGAAAAACATATTCCAACTTTTGAACATAGAAAAGATGAAATACATGTTAAAGTAAATCATGTTATGGAAAAAGAACATTTTATTGAATGGATTGCACTAGTTAATGATAAAGATATTTATAAAGTAAAATTATTGCCAGAACAAAATGCAGAATGTAATTTTAAATATGTAAAAGGATCAAAATTATATGCCTATTGTAATAAACATGGACTTTGGTCTTGTGACGTAGAATAACTTATTTTTATACTTGTAACAAAATAAAAAGCGTTCATTAACAATTGGTTAACACGCTTTATTTTTTTTTAAATACATTTATAATAGTATATTGAATTGATAAAACAGTATTAAAATTGCTGTTTTTTATTCTTTTTAATGCATTTGTATAATAACTTTTTAATATTTTTTTTAATTTCATAAGCTAACCTCTTAATCTATTAGAAATTTCTAATATATCATATATTTTATTCATATATTACAATAATGTCAAGGAGTGAAGTTTATGCCATTTACAATTAAAAGCACGAGATGTAAAGAAAGTGCAGTTTATAAATCATTATATATTAAAGAAGATTTAGTTAAGGAAATAGAAAAAATTGCGAAAGAAAATAATACTTCTTTTAATAATGTTATTATTAGTATGATTGAGTATTGTTTAAAGAAAAATAAATAAATTAAGTATACTCACTTAATTTATTTTTTATTATATCAATATCTTTTATAAGTTCATCAATTATATCCTTATTTTGTTCGTTTGAGGCTTTATTTTGCTTTTTTGGTGTTTCTATACTTTCTTGAATTGCAGAGTTGGTTTCTAATATTTGAGCAATTAAATATAAAAAATTACCTAAAGAGTTTTGTCTTATATAATCTAAGTCTCCGATAAGGGTAAAACCTATAACAGTAGCTAAAAAAGTATATGTCATTGCCTCGGTTTTTTTATTTTTCATAAAATATTCCTCTTTATAAAAAAATATGCAAAAAATGTAATAAATTGCTATAAATTGTAGAAATACTAAGTCTTTTTTGTTATAATAATTTTTAGATACTTGGAGGTGTTAAAAGTTTATGGATTTAGCAGTTTTACTTATTCTAATAATTATAGTAGTCTTAGTTTTAAAAGATGTAAAATGGGTTACTTATCTTATCGGAATTGTTGAGATATTTTTAAGACTTATTCATTATATTGGAGATAACTTAAAAATAGCTAGCTTAAATAATTTTATTAATGAATATTTCCCAACTTCTATTTTTGCAATAATAGGGAAATACTCAAGTGGTGTAGTTTATGATATATTATCATGGATACTTGTATTATTTTTAATTTGGTTTTTAATTTATTTAGTAAAATATTTATTTGGAAGTAGATAAAATGATTTATTTAGATTATTCTGCTACAACACCAGTTAATGAAGAAGTATTATCTAGTTTTGTAAAAGCTACAAAAAACTATATAGGTAATCCTAATTCTCTTCATAAATTAGGAGTAGAATCAAATAAGTTAATAAATGATGCCACTAAACAAATTAGTGATATCTTAAATGTAAAACCAAACGAAATAATATATACAAGTGGAGCAAGTGAAGCAAATAATCTTGCTATAAAAGGAATATGTTTAAGAAATAATAAAAGAAAACATATTATAACAACAGAATTAGAACATTCTTCAGTTATTGGGCCTTGTTCATATTTACAAAGATTAGGTTATGAAGTTGATTTTGTTAAACTTGATGAAAATGGAATTGTTGATTTAAATGATTTAAAAAAATTAATAAAAGAAGATACAATTTTAGTAAGTATAGCAAGTGTTAATAGTGAAGTTGGTGTTTTACAACCTATTAATGAAATAGGTAAACTTATAAAAGAAGTTAATAAAAACACTTATTTTCATAGTGATATAACACAAAGTGTAGGAAAAGTTAAAATAAATTTAGGTTATGTTGATTTAGCAAGCTTTTCTGCTCAAAAGTTTTATGGACTAAAAGGAGTAGGTTGCTTAATTAAAAAAGAAAACATAGTTTTAGAACCTCTTATTCATGGGGGAAAATCAACAACTGTTTACAGAAGTGGAACACCTGCTTTAGGGTTAATCGTATCAACAGCTAAAGCACTTAGACTTGCATATTTAGATTTTGATAAAAAATATGATTATGTATGTTTTTTAAATAAATATTTAAAAGAAGAATTATTAAAAATAAATAAAGTTCATATTAATAGTAATTCTTATTGTGTACCACATATTGTAAATATAAGTATAGAAAACATAAAACCGGAAACGATGCAACATGCATTAGAACAAGATAATATATATGTTTCAACACAAACAGCTTGTTCCAGTAATAATCCAATTTCAAAAGCAGTATTAGCAGTAACCAAAAATAAAAATTATGCTTCTTCTAGTATAAGAATAAGTTTATCTTATCTTACTACTAAAGAAGAAATAGATATGTTTATAAAAGTATTAAATAATAAAATAAAGGAGTTAAGTTAATATGTTAAAAATCGTAAGAGTTCAAGCAATTTGGTGTAGTAGTTGTCTTTATATGAGTAAAGTATGGGATAAGGTAATGAAAGATAAGAATGATATCGAAGTGATTAATCTTGATTATGACCTTGATAGAGATATAATAAATGAGTTTAAAGTAAATGATAATTTACCAGCATTTATGTTTTTTAAAGATGGTAAGGAAGTTAAAAGAACATATGGCGAAGTAAGTGAAAAAAAATTAAATAAAATAATTGAGGAGTTAAGATAGTGAAAAAAATAATAAAGTGTTTTTTCCTTTTTCTTCTTATTTTCTTTATAAGTGATGTTAATGCTAAAGAAATTAATATTGATTTTTTCTATGGTAATGGATGTCCTATTTGTTCTAAAGAAGAAAAGTTTTTAGAAGAAATTGAAAAAAAATATGATGTAAAAATAAATAAATATGAAACATGGTATAACGAAGAAAATGCTAAACTTTTAGATGAAACAAAAGAAAAATATAATACAACAGGAAGAGGAGTTCCTTATACTGTTGTTGAAGATAATGCTTTTTTAGGGTTTAATACTACAATATCTTCCCAAATAGAAGATAAAATAAAAGAATTAAATAATAATACAATTAAAGATGATAAAACTCCCCCTGAAGATAGTAAAACAATATACGATATTCCTATAATAGGGAAAGTAGATATTAAAAAAGTAAGTGTTCTTCTTATTACAATAGTTATTGGACTTGTAGATGGATTTAATCCCTGTGCTATGTGGGTGTTATTATTTTTAATAAGTTCATTACTAGGAATGAAAGATAGAAAAAGAATGTGGATAATTGGAGTTACATTTTTATTAACTTCGGCCTTAGTGTATATGGTAATTATGCTTGGATGGTTAGAAATAGTTGTCAATATAACAACAAGTATTTTAGTTAGAAATATTATTGCTTGTATTGCTATTATCGGAGGTCTTGTTAATTTAAGAACATTTATAAAAACAAGAAATACAAGTGGTTGTACGATATTAGATGATAAAAAAAGAACAAAAGTCTTTGATAAGATAAAAAATTTTACAAAAGAAAAAAGTTTGTTTTTAGCTCTTGCAGGCGTAATAACTTTAGCAATTGGAGTAAATGTTGTAGAACTTGCTTGTAGTGCAGGATTGCCACTTGTCTTTACGCAAGTTTTAGCTATTAATAATATAACAGGTGTAAATGCTTTAATGTATGTTTTTATTTATATTTTCTTCTTTTTAATAGATGATTTATTAATCTTTATAATAGCTATGACAACTCTTAAATTAACAGGTATTTCTAATAAATATGCCAAATATTCACATTTAGTTGGGGGAATACTTATGATAGTAATTGGTCTTTTACTTATTATAAAACCTGAATTAATAATGTTTAATTTTTAAAAAATATGGTAAAATAGTGTTAAGTTTATGAAAGGAAGTATTATATGAAAAAAAACGAAAAGATAACATCAAGAGATGTAGATTTTGCTAAATGGTATACAGATATTGTAAATGAAGCTCATTTGGCTTGTTATTCTAAAGTAAAAGGATGTATAGTAATTGAGCCAAATGGTTATGCAATTTGGGAAAGAATGCAAGAAGAATTAGATAAGATGTTTAAAGAAACAGGACATAGAAATATTTATATGCCTATGTTAATCCCAGAAAATTTAATGAATAAAGAACAAGATTTAATTAATGGATTTGCACCAGAAGTTGCGTGGGTAACACAAGGTGGAAGTAAAAAGTTAGATGAAAGAATGTGTATAAGACCTACTAGTGAAACATTATTTAGTGATTATTACAGTAGTGTTTTAAAATCATATAAGGATTTACCTATGAAATATAATCAGTGGTGTAGTGTTCTTCGTTGGGAAAAAGAAACAAGACCATTTTTAAGAAGTAGAGAATTTTTATGGCAAGAAGGACATACAATTCATGAAACAAAAAAAGAAGCAGAAAAAGAAACAAAAGACATGTTAAATATATATAAAACTTTCTTTGAAGAATATTTAGCAATACCTGTTGTAACAGGTAGAAAAACAGAAAGTGAAAAATTTGCGGGAGCAGAATATACTTTAACAGTTGAAGCTTTAATGTATAATGGTATATCTCTTCAATCTGCGACAAGTCACTTTTTCGGTCAAAAATTTTCTAAAGCATATGATATAAAATTTGCTGATAGAAATAATAATTTAAGTTATGTATACCAAACATCATGGGGGAGTTCTACAAGAATGATTGGAGCGCTAATTATGGTTCATAGTGATGATAATGGTTTAGTTCTTCCTCCAAAAATAGCACCTACTAAAGTAGTTATTATTCCAATTGGAGATGTAAAAGAAGAAGTAGAAAAAATATATGAAAAGTTAAAAACAAATAATATAAATGTAATTATAGATAATAGTGACAAAACACCAGGATTTAAATTTGCTGAAGCAGAAGTTTTAGGTATCCCTATAAGAATTGAAGTTGGAGAAAGAGATTTAAAAGAAAATAAAATAACTTTTGTAAGAAGAGATACAAATGAAAAATATACTGTAGATAAAGATATTGATATTTTAAGTTATACTTCTAACTTATTAGAGAAAATCCAAACTAATTTATTTAATAAAGCAAAAGCAAGACTTGAAAGTTTAACTTATGAAGCTCATTCTTTAAAAGAAGTTGAAGATATTATGAATACAAAACCAGGGTTTGTTAAAGCAATGTGGTGTGGTGATGAAGCTTGTGAATTAAAAATGAAAGAAATAAATGGTACAAAATCAAGATGTATTTTGGAAAATGAAAAAATAGATGATAAATGTATTGTATGTGGAAAACCTGCTAAGGATTTAGTTGTATGGGGTATTCAATATTAAGTATTTAGTTATGTAAAACTAAATATTTTTTATTTACTTTTTTTATTAATTAGTGTTATATTTAAATTGGTGATGATTATGGAAAGTAAAAAAACGAAAAAAGAAATAGTGCAAATGCTTTTAAAAAAACAACTTGAAGAAAATGATGAAGAAGAATTAATAAATATGCTTATTGATGAACCCATTGCGGTAGATGTTGATAAGCAAAGTGATAGCACAAGAACTTTTGGTGATAAATTAGCAGACAAATTAACTGAAGTTGCAGGAAGTTGGACTTTTATAATAAGCATGATTATCTTTTTAATTGTTTGGATTATTTTAAATTTATATTTGCTTGATAAAGTAGATCCATATCCATTTGTTCTTCTTAATTTAGTTTTATCTTGTATCGCAGCTTTACAAGCTCCGATTATTATGATGAGCCAAAATAGGGAAGCTAAAAAAGATAGATTAAGAAGTTCAAACGATTATAAAACAGATTTAAAAAGTGAACTTATCTTAGAAGAACTTCATAGTAAAATGAATGAAATAATTAAAAATCAAAATGAAATTTTAAAGTATTTAAATAATGATAAAAAATAAAATTGTAAAGCAACAAATCAAAAGAAAAACTTGCTTTTTTTGCTTATTTGTGTTATAATATAGCCAGTTAAAGGGAGTAGTTCCACTTATAGTGATTTAAGTTCGTCAACACAATGATTGTATCATTCGGATTTAAATTATAATTAAATATAGAACAAGACTTTAAAATAAATTAAGTCTTGTTTTTTCTTTTACAAGATTTAATAATAAGGGGGTTATTTTATGAATAATGATGAATTATTAAAAGAAAATATTAGTATTGCTTTAAAAAAAATAGGGAATTATATTTATGAGGGGGCTTTTCCATTTATTTCTTCGTTTAAAAATATGAACAAACTTTGTGATGACGAAGTATATGAGGATGAAAACAGGTTAATTATAAAAGGATTTTGTCATTTTATTTCACAACAAGTATTATGTGGTATTGCCTTATTTAATATGTATCCAGGAGTTTTAAAAAATATTATCTTATTTCGTTTAGGAGGATATTTATTATTTAAATTTTTGGGTTCAGCAACAGGTTATGGTTTTATGCGTTTAAAATACTATTTGGAAGATAACAAAATATTAAAAAAGGAAAATTTTGATGAAAGTGAATTAAGTATATATAAAAGTAAAAATATAATTAAAGAAAAAAAACTATCAAAAAGCAATGAAAGAAACTATCAAACTGAAATAGAAAGATTAAAATCTTTAAAAGAAGAATTAATAAATAATAATGTTGATATTAATTTAAATAAAAAACCAAAAACAAGAATAAGATAAAAAGTATTAAAAGATACTTTTTTCTTTTTATTTACTTAAATATGAGGTATAATTAATGTATAAGATTAATACTTGGAGGGTATATGGAAGATAGAAAAAGAATAGATTATTTAGTTGATTTATTAAATAAATATAGTCATGAATATTATATTTTAGATAAACCAACTGTAGATGATAGTGAATATGATCGATTACTTGAAGAACTTATAAATCTTGAAGAAAAAACTAATTATATAAAAGAAGATTCACCAACACATAGGGTAGGATCTACAGTAATATCAAGTTTTAAAAAAGTAGAACATATAATACCTATGCTTTCTTTAGGAGATATATTTAATGAAGATGAAATTGTAAAATTTGACGAAAGAATAAAAAAAGAGGGATTTAACCCTAAATATGTTGTCGAACAAAAAATAGATGGACTTGCAATTAGTTTATTATATAAAAATGGTGTTTTAGTTCGTGGGGCAACACGTGGTGATGGAAAAATTGGTGAAGATATAACACATAATGTAAAAACAATAAAAGATATTCCTTTAAAATTAAATAAAAACATTGATATTGAAGTTCGTGGAGAAATATATATAAGTAAAAAAGAATTTAATCGAGTTAATAAAGAAAGAGAAAAACAAAATCTTGATTTATTTCAAAATGCTAGAAATTTAGCAAGTGGAAGTGTTAGACAACTTGATTCAAAAGTTGCAGCATCAAGAAAATTAAGTAATTTTATATATCATTTACCTAATCCAAAAGATTATGGCATTTATTCACATGAAGAAGCATTGAATTTTATGTCTAATTTGGGTTTTGTTGTTAATAAAGATAGAAAGGTTTGTAATAATATAAATGAAGTTATAAATTTTATAAATGATACTTCAAAAAAAAGAAAAGACCTTTTATATGATATAGATGGTATGGTTATAAAAGTTGATGATATAAATATGCAAGATGCTTTAGGATATACTGCTAAAAATCCTAAATGGGCTATCGCATATAAATTTCCTCCTGAAGAAGTAACAACAAGATTAACTAATATTATTTTTACTGTAGGAAGGACAGGAAAAATAACACCAAATGCTATTTTAGAACCTGTTCGTGTTGCTGGAAGTACTATATCAAGAGCAACACTTCATAATGAAGACTTTATAAAAGAAAAAGATATTCGCATTGGGGATATTGTGGTTTTAAGAAAAGCGGGGGATGTTATACCTGAAGTAGTAAGTGTAAAACTAGATAGAAGAGTTGAAATTTTACCTAAATTTAAAATGATAGAAGTTTGTCCTGTGTGTAAAACAAGATTAATAAAAAAAGAAAGTGAAGCACATCATTATTGTCCGAATAAAAAATGTCCTGCAAGAAATATGGAAAAATTAATTCATTTTGCGAGTAGAAAAGCTATGAATATCGAAGGATTAGGGGAAAAAATAATTGAAGATTTTTATAATTTCGGTTATTTAAAAACAATTGATGATATTTATAATCTTTATAAAAAACATGATGAATTAAGAGAACTTGAAGGTTTTGGTGAAAAGTCAGTTAATATAATTTTAGATAATATTGAAAAATCTAAATCTAATTCTTTAGAAAAATTATTGTTTGGTCTTGGTATAAGACACTTTGGCGAAAAAAGCGCTTTAGTTATAGCAAAAAATTTTCCATCAATTGAAGAAATAAAAAATGCAACAGAAGAAGAATTAACTTCACTTAATGATGTAGGAAGTGTTATGGCTAAAAGTATTTATGATTATTTTAAAGATGAAGAAAATATAAAACTTTTAGATAAATTAAAAGATTTAGGTTTAAATATGAATTATTTAGGTAAACAAATAGAAAAACAAGATAATTTTAGTGATAAAAAGTTTGTAATAACAGGTACAATTAGTTTTATAGGAAGAGATAAATTAAAAGAACAAATTAATCTTTATGGTGGCAAAACAATAGATTCTGTTAGTAAAAATACAGATGTAGTAATTGTGGGAGATAATCCAGGTAGTAAATACGAAAAAGCTAAAGAACTTGGAATAACTATTTGGAATGAGGAAAAATTAAAAGAAGAATTAAATAAGATTAATATGTAAGGATGTGATAAGTAGTGCTAGCAAATATAATTACAATAACAAGACTTCTTCTTATTATACCATTTGGTATATTATTATATAATAAAGGAATCCAAAATTTAGTTCCAGCTTGTTTATTTACTTTTATAATAATAACAGATTTTTTAGATGGATATGTAGCAAGAAAATATAAACAAGTAACAAAATTTGGAAAATTACTTGATCCTTTTGTTGATAAATTATTGATTGTTGTAACGACTATTATTTTAATAATAAAAAATATAATTCCTATTTATAGTTTATATATATTTATAAGAGATATAATTATTTGGATTTTAGCTTTAACAATGATGAAAAAAAAGAAAATAGTTTTAGCAGCAGATATATATGGAAAAACTAAAACAGTTCTTCACTTTTTAGCTATTCTTTTTGTATTAATTATAGGAAAATGGAATATAATATCTTTTGATCTTCTTGTTTTAAGTTTTGTAACATTATTCCCTGAATTAATATATGGTTATAAAACATATTTACAAAAAGATAAATATGAAAAAATAGTAGATAAAAAAAATAAAAAACAAGAATTATCATATAAAGAACTTGATATGTATTTTAATGCTTATTTAAATGATAAAATAAATGATGAAGTGATGACAAAATTATTAAAAGCTATTTGTAAAAATGGTCTTAATGATAAAGAAATAATTAATTTAACAGATATATTTATAAAAAGTGGTGATACTCTTAATTTAGATTATTTAGGTATTACAGTTGATAAACATTCAACTGGAGGTGTAGGGGATAAAACAACTTTAATTTTAGCGCCCTTACTAGCGTCATGTAATATATTAATGCCTAAGATGAGTGGAAGAGGATTAGGTTATACTGGCGGGACAATAGATAAATTAGAAAGCATAAATGTAAATGTTAATTTAAGTGAAAAAACTTTTATAAAAACAGTGAAAGATATAGGATTTTGTATTATTAGCCAAACAAAAAATATTTGTTTAATGGATAAAAAAATATATGCCTTAAGAGATGTTACTAATACAACAGAAAGTATTGGATTGATTGCAAGTTCTATTATGAGTAAAAAAATAGCATGTGGAGCAAGTAAAATAGTTATTGATATCAAAATAGGAAATGGTGCTTTAATAAAAAATTATGATGATGCGATAAAACTTGCTAAAATTATGAAAAAAATAGGAAAACATTATAATAAAGAAGTTATATGTATTTTAACTGATATGACTAATCCTTTAGGAAGCAATGTAGGAAATAAAATTGAAGTAATGGAAGTATTAGATATTTTACAAAATAAAAAAGATAATTTATTAAAATCTTTAGTAATAGATATGGCAACTGAAATTGTTATGGTTGTTAAAAATGTGTCAAAAAAAGATGCTAAAAAAGAAGTTATTACTAATTTAGAAAATGGTAAAGCTTATGAAAAATTTATTACTTATGTAAATAGACAGAATGGGAATATAGATAATTTAAAATTAAAAAAAGGTATTAATGTATTAAGTGAAAAAGAAGGTTATTTAAAAGAAATAAATGCGTTAGAAATAGGAAAACTTTCTTGCAAGTTAGGATCTGGTAGGGTAAAAAAAGAAGATAATATTGATTATGATGCAGGAGTAATATTAAAAAAAGAAGTTGGCAGTTATGTTAAAAAAGGTGATATTTTATGTACGATTTATGGAAAAAAACAAGAAAGTATAGATATTGATAAAATATTTAAAATATCAAAAAATAAACCTAAGAAAAAAGAAAGTTTAATTATTGAAATAATTTAAGAAGCGATATAGCTTCTTTTTTGTTAACTATAAATTAAAATTAATTAAAATATTGTTGAATTATGCTTGATTAAAATAATTATAGTAGGTATAATAGCATTATAAGGGTAGAGTAATATAAAATAAAGGAGTGTTTAAATGAAAAAAGCAAAGAAAACAGTTTTATTATTAGTTTTTATCTTAACTGTGGTAGGACTTAATGTATTTTATAATGATGAAAAAAATTATGAATACAAAAACAATAGTTTCTTAGAAGGAGAAACTTTATCAACAGAGTGTAGTAATGTAAAACCAACAGATAATGATTGTAAAAAGAAAGGCACAATAACAAGTAATGAATGGGTACAAGTTGGTGAACCAGAAGAAGTAAGTGAATGTAAAGCAAGTGAAACAGATACGGAACAAGTTAAATGTAAGGAACAAAAAAAATATATAAAAACGACATCTAATGGTGAATGGGTTTCTTCTGAACCAACATATACGACATGGTCATGTTCTGATTCTTATCCGGGTAGTTGTACTTCTTCCTCAAATGATACAGAAACAGTATCATGTACTAAATATATGACACAAAAGTCTTGTACTAGAACTGCATCATCAACTTGGTCAAAACAATCTTGTTCTGAAGTTTCTACTTGTGTTCCTAAAACTGGACCAACAGAAAGGGTTACTTGTAATCAAGAAGATAGGGATTCTTATACAAGTCCAACATGTTCTGCGGGGTATATAGGATCTGGTCCGAATTTAAGTCCGAACTATTGTTATAATTCTAATGGAAAGATTATTGGTGATGCGAAGTGCCCTGCTGGAACTACAATGACAAGTAAAGGATGTAAAACGGTAAAAACAGTTACAGTTGAATGTGTGCAAACTAAAACAGGTACAACTTATGGTGAATGGAATTGTACTACTTCATATCCATCAAGTTGTACGTCATCAGAAAATCAAACACGTAAAGTAGAATGTTCAGGTCCGAATTATAAGAAATCAACATGTACAAGAAGCCTTATATCATCAGGAGATTATGTTAAATGGACTATAATTAATACAGAAACTGTTGATAGTTGTACGGAAAAAAAAGATACATTACATAAAGTAGAATGTTCTGAAAAAAAATCATTTATAAAAACAACATCTAAAAAAGGAACAATTGAAGTATGCGAACAATGTGTAGTAAGAACACCTGATACAGAAAAACCAGTAGTAGAAATATCTTCTAAAAAATGTGAAAATGGAAGTTGTATAATAAGTGCAAAACTAACAGATAATGTAGGTGTTGTAGAATTTGCTTATTCTAAAAATAGTGATGAAAAAAAAGTTAGTGACTGGATTAGTTTAGGTACTTCATATACTGAAAAAATAGTTGAAATAAAAAATGTAGATGAAACAAAAACAGCAGGAACATATTATGTATTTGCTAAAGATGCTGCAGGTAATATAGGAAAAAAAGAATATATAATTACTGCAAAAGACCTTGAAAAAGAAACAGCGCTTGATTTAGGTGTTAACTTAAAACAAGAAGATACAATTATTAAAAATGTTGTAAGGGTTACAAATAATTCAAAATTATCATATAATGTATGTAATATAGTTATAGAAGTTCCTATTGATAATAATGTTACACTAGTTAAAGACTCAATTAACATTTCAGGAATTGATAAAACCTTAGTAAAAACAAACATTGAAACAAATAAAATAACTTTTATAATAGATAAAATGTTACAGGTAAATGAAAAAATAGAAATAACATTTGATACAAAATTAAAAAATAACAATGTTAAAAAAGTAACTTTAGAACCTACTGTAAAATTTTATGAAACAAAAGAACAAACATGTAGTAAAGATAAAGAAAGTGATATAGTAATTTCTAAAAAACAAGATTTAAAAGTAGTAATAATTAGTAATGTTCCAGATACAGGAAGATCAACAACAACATTTGTAATTCTTGGAACAATATCATTGGCTATTGGTACAGGTTTAGTTTATAACATTTTAAAAAAATCAAAATATTTAATAAAATAATTTAATAAAGTATAAAATTCAACATAATTTTATACTTTGTTTTTTTATACTAAATTTGGTGATATTTATGAAAGTAAAAATATATGATGAAGAAAGTGAAAAAGATTTAGAAGAAAAAATAAATGATTTTTTAAATGATTTTGATGGTGAAATAATTGATATAAAATTTCAAGTAGGGGTATCAATATTTAGTGAGGAACAAATATATTGTTTTTCAGGAATGATAATTTATAAATAAAAAAATTATCATTTTTCTTTTGATAATTTTTTAAAATATGATTTTATAACATTTAAATCACTATATTTTACATATTTATCATTAATTGCCATATAATTATCTAATCCTTTTCCTAATATTAAAATAGTGTCATTTTCTTTTGCTAAATGTAATGCTTCAAAAATGGCTTTTTCTCTATTTTCAATTATTTCATAATTATTATTTTTAACTTTAGATATCATATCATTTATAATATCTAATACTTTTTCATCTCTAGGGTCATCCATAGTAAAAATAACTTTATCAGAATAAGTAGTTACTATTTTTCCAATTTCACTTCTTTTATCTTTATATCTTTTACCAGCACATCCAACTACTGTAATAATATTTCCTTTTTTAATTTTATTAAAAAGTTTTAACACTTCATATGTAGCATTACTTGTATGAGCGTAATCTAAAACAATATCATAATTTTGTTTAAAATCTATTTTTTGAAGTCTTCCTGGTACTTGTTTAATTTTTTTAATATTATTTATAATAGAAGTTATATTTATATTAAAACAATTTAAAGTTGCAATAGCAGAAACTAAATTATAAACATTAAATTTACCAATTAAAGGGCTTGTAATATTGTAAATTTTGTTATTTACTTTAAGCTTAAAAGTAGTTTTATCTCTATATTCATTTATATCATAAAAATAATAATCACATTTTTTGTTTGTTCCATATGTTATTATATTTTTGTTACATTTTCTTTTAATATAATTAAAATGTTTATCATCTTTATTTAAAATACATAGATTTGCTTGTTTAAATAATTTTGTTTTAGATTCTAAATAATTCTTGAATGTTTTATGAACGTTTAAATGGTCTTTTTTAATATTAGTTAAAACTGCTATATCAAAATTAATATTATGGCATCTATTATGTAGTAAAGCTTCACTAGATACTTCCATTACAAGATTATCGTAATTGTTTTTATTTAATACATCAAAATATTTAAATAAAGTATCTATACTTGGTGTTGTATTTTTAGTTTTAATAACTTTTTCTTTTAATATAAAACCATTTGTACCTAGATAAGAAGAATTAACATAATTATTTAATAAATCATTAATAATCATTGCTGTTGTTGTTTTTCCATCAGTTCCGGTTATTCCAATAAGTTTTAAATTATCAAGTGGATAATTATAATAATTATTTAATATTTGATAATATGTATCATTAGTGTTTTGTACTTTAATAAACATTTTATTATTAGCTTTAATATCTTTATCTATAATAATGGCTTTACATCCGTTTTTAATCGCATCATTTATATATTTATGTCTATCATCATATGTATCATGGGTGCATATAAAAATATCACCGTTTTTAATATTTTTAGAATTATTTTTAAACTTTAACATATTACATCATGTGCATACTAGAAGTATAGTTGTAATTATAATCTAAATTATTTGGTGTAGAATTAGTATTATTTAATTTTTTTTCAATTGCTTGTACCTTTCTTTCAAGTGTTTGTAATCTTTGTTCGATTAAATTATAATCATAACCTGATTGAAAATTATTAGGCATCATTGGTATTTGATTATTAGGCATCATGTTTGGATTAATGCCAAAAGGCATATTTGTATTCATATAATTCCTCCTTTTTTCTAAAATATTATATGTAATTTTTGTTTTTATGTTAAAGCATTTATAAAAAACAAAAAAGCGAATGTTTAATATTATATATGTGGCAAGATGTGGTGGAAATATTGCTTAAATACAAGAAAAAATTTAGAAAACGAATTACAACAAAGTATTGTTACAAATTCTAGTGCTTTAAATACCAATATATAGATGAAGTACGAATAGATAGTAAATGAATTTATTACTAAAATGTAGAGTTTAATTTAAAATTATTTTTATAAATTTTTTATTTAATTACTGTATTTATTTGTTTTAGAATTAATAATTATGATATAATAAAATAGCTAGTTAAAGGAATGGTGTTATGAGACTTAGAAATGTAAAAAATAAAGAAGAAATATTAAGTAATTGTTCTTTTGTTATAGATAATCCTACAAAATATAAAGGAAAATGGAATATTCTTTTTAACAATAACAATGAAATAAATATAGAAATAGGAACAGGAAAATGTAAATTTATTTATGAAATGGCTTTGAAAAATCCTAATATTAATTATATAGGAATAGAAAAAAGCGCAAGTATTCTTGCGATTGCAACAAAAAGACTTGAAAGGTTAGATAATTTATATTTAATTAATTATGATGCTTTAAAGCTTGATGAAGTATTTTCTAATGAAATATCTAAAATATATTTAAATTTTTCTGATCCATGGCCTAAAAATAGACATGAAAATAGAAGACTTACAAGTCCTAATTTCTTAAAAACTTATGATAATTTATTTAAAGGTGAAAAAAGAATAGAGTTTAAAACAGATAATATGAAACTTTTTGAATATTCAATTTGTTCCCTTAGTAATTATGGTTATATTTTTGAAAGTATAAATTTAGATTTGCAAAACAGTGAAAATAATGATAATATAATGACAGAGTATGAATATAAATTTAGTCAAAAAGGTTTTAAAATTTACAAACTTGTAGCTTTTAAAAAATAACTATTTATATTCTTAAATAAATTTGATATAATAGAGGTGTATAAATAAAATATGAAAAAGATAATTTTACCTTTAGTAATAATTGTGCTTTTACTTACAGGTTGTAGTGTTGTTAGGTTAAATAGTTTATCTCTTGATGAAGTAATAGATTATAGTTTTGATAATATTTATAAAACTAATAAATCATTTAAAGGGTATAAAATATATTTGCCAAATGATATGACTATGATTAATGATGAAAAAGAAAACAATGTATTTTATTCTAAAGGACATAAGTATTATTTATATGTAGACATAATTAGTTATTATAAAAAAATAGTTAATGATTATAAAATAAACGAAGATGAAAAAGCTTTCTATTCTAAAATAATTAATCATAATGGTAATAAAGGCTATGTTCTAATAACAAAACAAGATAATAATTATTTTCTTGAAGTTATGTATAATTATTCTAAAATAGAAGTAATAACAGATAATTATAAAGAATCTTTATTTAAAGCAATTACTATTTTAAATAGTATTAATTATAATGACAAAATAATTGAGTCTTTAATAGGAACAAATACAATTAATTATAATGAAGAGGAATATAGTTATTTAAATCCATCAAAAAATACATCTTCATTCTTGGAATGGAAAGAGATGTATGGTGAATATAAACCAAAACCAAATGAAATACCAGATGAGGATATAATTAATATAGAAAAAACGGAATAACTTAATATGAAAGGAAGAGCAAAATGAAATTATTAGAAAAGCTAAAAACTATGATTTATGAAGAAGATGAAGAAGACGAAAAAGAAGAAATAGCTAAAAAAATTGATGTTGAAAAAACTATAAAAGAAGAATATAAGGAATATAAAGAATACGAGGAAGAGAACAAAACAAAAGAAGTTAAAGAAGAAAAACCACCAATTATATTTGATGTAGAAGATTTTATCGAAGAGGAAAAGGTAGAACCTGTTTATGAAATGCCTAAAAAAGAAGAAAAAGTTTTATATGGTGGATATGAAAAAAACTATTCATTTGATAATTATAAAGAACCTGAAGTTAAAAAGGAAAAATTTAAACCTTCATTAAATATATCTCCAGTTTATGGCGTAATTAGTAGTGAACATGAAGCTTCTAATGTGACTACTAAAGTACCCTATGAAAGAAAAAGTATTGATAATTTGTTTATAGAAGAAAAGCCTAAAAAGATGGATTTTGATGCGATTAGACAAAAAGCATATGGAGAAACAAAAGAAGATGCAGATTCTTTACTTTATGAAATGACTGACAAAGAAGAAGCACCTGGTATTCCTAAGATTACTTTAGGGGATGCTGAAGAATATTTTGAAGATTTAGGTTTAGAATATAATGTTGATTATACAGATGTAGAAAAAGAACAAGAAAAGACAAGAACTGCTAAGAATAAAAAATTACAAAAAGAAATAGATGAGGAACAAGAAGTTAAAGCAGTAACAAAAGAAGAAAAAGAAGAAAAACCTGAAGAAAAAAGTTTATATGATTTAATTGACATGATGTATGATGAAAAATAGTTTTTAGGAGGGAATAAAAATGGGATATAATACCGTAATAACAACAATATTATTAGTTTTAGCATGTGTACTTCTTATCTTTTTAATATTAATAGCTATAAAAATATTAATAATTAGTGATAAAGTACATATAATATTACTGGATGTAGAAAGAAAGTTAAAGGCAGTAAATGGAGTATTTGAGACAATTGATCATGTTAACAGTGCGGTTAGTACTGTAAGTGATGCGATTATAGCAAAAATAGTTGAAGTTATAAAAAGTTTTTTTGGAAAAAAGAATATAGAAAGGGATGATAAAGATGAGTAAAAAAAATGGATTAGGAAAACTTTTATTAGGATTAGGGGCAGGAGTAGGACTTGGAATACTTTTTGCACCAGATAAGGGTAGTGAAACAAGAAAAAAATTAAAATTAAAATTTGAAGAACTACTAAATAGTGTTAAAGAGTTAGACAAAGATGATGTAAAAATGGCTATTGAAGAAAAAATTAATGAAGTAAAAAAAGATTTAGAGGATCTTGATAAAGAAAAAGTATTAAAAATAGCTAAGAAAAAAAGTGAAGAAATAAAAGAAAAATTAGATGATTTATATGAACTTGCAAAGAAAAAAGCAACTCCAGTTGTAGAAGGTGCTGTTGAAGATTTAAGAAATAGCGCGATTAAAGTTACTAAAGAAGTTTTAACTAAATTAGAAAAAGTTGAAAAATAAATAAAATAAAGGTTATTAACAAAAATGTTAATAACCTTTTATTCAGTTATATATCCTCTAGAAGTCAATCTGTTAATTAAAGTTTTTTCACTTTTATTTCCAACTAATCTTGAAAAACTACCAAGTTCTTCACCATTTTCATAGAATAAAACGGTTGGTGTACCAGAAAAAGATCCTTCTTCTTTAAATTTAGTATATTCAGCTTCAGTTAGATTTGTAAGATTAATATAATAAATAGTTATTTTATATTCTTTAGCTACTTTTGTAATTGTGGGAGTAAAATCTTTACAATGCCTACAATTTTCTTGCTTTATATATAAAATAAAGTTTTTATTATTTTTTTTTGCATTTTCTTTTAAGTTTAAATATTCATTATAAGTAACCTCTTTCATATAACTATTTGTATCACATCCTGTAAGTATTATACAAATAAATAATAATATAATTATTAAAAAATAATGTTTTTTCATATACTTCACCTCAACAAGTATTATAATACCATAAAATTGGTTAGATTTACAAAGAAATGTTAAATAAATTTTTGCGTTTTTTATATGTAATGCTGACGAATAAAAACTTTTTTGTTATAATGTAAGTAGCAAATATGTTATGATTAAAAGTATCTTAACAATGGGAGTAAGAAAGTATGAAAAATGAAATAATAGAGTTTTATACATGGAATATTTTAAAAAAACAATTACAAAAGGCCAAAATATCTAATACAGCATTATATAATATAATTGATAATGTAAAGGAACAATTATACTCAATTCTTTATAATTTTAAAGATGAAGAGTTTAGAAATGCCATTTTAATAGTTGGTAGCGAAGAAGGAACTTTTTATGAGCCGAAAAATATTTTAGTGGCTAATATGGTTGTCGTTGCTATTAGAAATAGTTTACTTGAAGGTGTCAGCAGCAAAAGTTATAAGCAATATGGCTCTAATACTTATTTAAGCGACTTTTCCATAAAAGAAATAACAAAAAGTGCCATTGAATATTTTTCAAAAATAGATTTATTTGAACTTTCAAATTTACTTATTCTTGATGAAAGTAAAGATGTTTATAGAAATATTTCTAATAAATATCCAACTGCAATGAAAGCTTTAATTGAATTATCAAAATGTAGTGAATCTAATCTTGAACATGATTACAAAAAACTAAAAACAAAACCTTTTGAACTTGAAGAATTAAATAATGTTTTAACAGATGAAATAAAAAAAACAGTTTATGAAAGTGGCATAGATTCTACTTTTAATGACACACTTTGTAATTTATTATTAGAAATTAAAAATAATGACAGTCAATTATTTTTTATAGATAGTTTTAAAATGTGTACTAGAAATTACGAAAAACTATTAAAGATTTTAGAATTTGTATTAACACATGATGCATTCTTTTTGACAAATAATTATTTTATATCAAACACTTATGTATCAAGAAGAAAAAAGCTATTAAAAGCATCACATACAACGGAAGAGGCATTTAAAAAGGTTTCTTCGTTATATGAAGTATCTAATAAATATAAAAAATTATTAGAAGAAATTTCTAAACTTTATTCATAAATTTAATACTAAAATAAAAACAAGAATCTATTTACATATTTTCTTGTTTTTTTCATATTCAATAATATTTTTAACTTTTTCATAATCTTCTTCTTTAGAACCACTTTCAATAACATAATCATAAATACCACTGTTGCTTATTTCATAAATAGCTTTTTCTAATCTTTCTTTAATTGCATCTTCAGTATCTGTTCTTCTATTTCTTAATCTATATTCAAGCTCTTCTAAAGAACGAGGTTTTATAAATATTAATAAAGCATTTTTATAATTTTTCCTTACTTGCTTTGCACCATTAACATCTATTTCTAATATAACATTTATACCTTCATCTAATTTTTTAAATACAATATCTTTTAAAGTTCCATAGTAAAGTTCTTTATAAACTTCAGCATATTCTAGAAAATTATTTTCCTTTATATTACTAATAAATTCATCCTCATCAACAAAATAATAATCAATACCATTTTGCTCATATTTATTAGTTTTTTCTATTTTTCTAGGTTTTCTGGTAGTCATAGAAATTGAATACCAAAAATCATCATTTTCTTTTACAAGCCTTTCTCTAATCGTAGTTTTTCCTATACCACTTGGACCTGATATTACTATTAATAAACCTTTTTTCTTCTTCATTTTATAATCCTCTTTCATACTTTGTTCTAATACTTGTACTTAATTATAAAGTAAAATTTAATTATCTTCAAGGAATTTTTAACAAATTCTTTTTTTCTTTTCATAAATTTGTTATAATTTATATATAAACATAAAAGGAGACTTGATAATTATGTATTTAAAAGAAATTAAAATATCGGGTTTTAAATCATTTGCAGATAAAACAAATATTACATTAGATGATAATATCACATGTATTGTTGGTCCAAATGGAAGTGGGAAAAGCAACATAATTGATGCTGTTAAATGGGTACTTGGAGAACAATCAATAAAATCTCTTCGTGGTTCAAACAACATGAGTGATGTTATTTTTGCAGGAAGCAAGTCAAGAAGTCCACTTAATCTTGCAAGTGTAAGTCTTGTTTTTGACAATAGTGATTCTTACTTAAAAGTTCCTTATACTGAAATATCTGTTACAAGAAAAGTTTTTAGAAGTGGTGAAAACGAATATTATCTTAATAACGAAAAATGTCGTTTAAAAGATATTTATGACTTATTCCTTGATAGTGGTATGGGAAAATATGCTTTTAATATAATTTCCCAAGGAGAAGTAAGTAAAATAATAAGTGATTCACCTTATGAAAGAAGAACTATTTTTGAAGAAGCAGCAGGAGTATTAAAGTATAAAAGAAGAAAAGAAGAAGCTTTAAAAAAACTAGAAAAAACAAATGAAAACTTAACCCGTGTAAAAGATATAATAAAAGAACTTGAAGAACAAATTGAACCATTAAAAATTCAAAGTGAACAAGCAAGTAAATATTTAAAAATAAAAGAAAACCTTGAACAAATAGAAATAGCATTAATTGCTAATGATTTAGAAAAATTAAATGTTTTATATCATGAACAAACAAAACAAATTGAAGATTTAACAAATGAAATAATAGAAAAAACAACAAATATTACAAATGATGATATTGAACTTGAAAAGAAAAAACAAGAACTTGAAAAAATAACAACTAATCTTACTTCTTTACAACAAAATCTTCTTATTTTAACAAAAGAAGAAGAAAAGCTAAATGGTGAAAAAAATATTATTAAAGAAAGAAGTAAATATGATGCAGAAGATGTAAAAGTTCATGAAAATATTACTAATTTAAAAGAGCAAAAATTATCTTTAAATAATAAATTATTATCTATAAAAACAGATTTAACTATTTTAGATAATAAAATAAAAGAAGTTTTAAAAGATAATAGTAATAAAAATAATGAATATGTTTCATTAAATAATACTAAAGAAGATATAAAAAATAAAATATCGGCTTTAGAAAATTCCAAACTTCAAAAAGAATATAAAATAAAATATTTAAATGACTATATTGAAAATAGTAGTTTCCCTGTAAGTATAAAAAGGCTTCTTAGTAATCCTAAACTTATAGGAATTCATAATACAATTTCAAAACTTATTAACATAGATGAAAAATATCTTTTAGCGTTAGATGTTTCTTTAGGAGGTGCTAAAGACTATCTTGTTGTAGATAATCCAAATGTTGCTAAAACATGCATTAATTATTTAAAAGAAAACAATTTAGGAAGAGTAACATTTTTTCCTCTTGATGTTATTAAACCAAGATATATAGAGGATAATATTCTAAATGTTGTAAATGATATGGATGGTTTTATTGATATTTTAGCTAATCTTGTTTCGTATGATTCTAATTATAAAAATATTATTTTTAATCAATTAGGGAATGTTTTAGTTGTAGATAATATTGATAATGCTAATAAAATTAGTAAGAAAATAAATAATAAATATAAAATTGTAACTCTTGATGGTGAAATAATTAATGTTGGCGGTTCAATAACAGGAGGAACAGTTAAGAAAAAAAGTATTATAAGTGAAAAATATGAATTAGAAAATCTTTTAACAAAAAAAGATATGGAAGAAAAAGAAATTCTATCTTTAAAACAAAAACAAGAAGAAATAGATAAAAATATTAAACAATTTGAAAATATTTTATATGAAATAGGAAAAAACAAAATATTATTAACTGAAGAATATAATGCTAAAAATGAAAATTATAAACTTTTAAAAAATCAACTTGATAGAATTACTTTAGAATTAAATAATTTAGAAGATTTAGAAGATAATTCAATAAATGAAGAGGAGGAAAAAATTCTTAAAAAGTATTATGAAGTATTAAAAGAAAAAGAACTTGTAAATAAAAAAATTATTCTTTTAAATGAGGAAAAGGAAAAAGTGTCTTCTTTAATTGAAGAATATCAAGCTAAATATAGACTTAATAATTCTAATGTAAGAAATTTAGAAGAAAAGAAAAAAACATTAGAAATAGAAAGCTCTAAAATGAGTGTTAAAATGGATAATTTACTTAATATTTTAAGTGAAACATATCAAATGACTTTTGAAAAAGCAAAAGCGAATTATGTTTTAGAAGAAGATATAGATGTGGCACGAAAAAATGTTAATTCATATAAAAAAGAGTTAAAAGAGATTGGTATTGTCAATCTTGGCGCTATTGAAGAATATGAAAGAGTAAGTAAAAGATATGAATTTTTAACTAAACAAGATAATGATTTAGAAGAGGCAATAACTACACTTCTTAAGATAATAAACGAATTAGACTTAGTTATGGAAAAAGAATTTATTAAAACATTTAAAGAAATTGAAATAGAGTTTAATAATGTTTTTAAAGAATTATTTAAAGGTGGTTCTGCTAAACTAAAACTAACGGATGAGTCTAATATTTTAGAAACAGGGGTTAATATTGAAGTATCGCCACCAGGTAAGAAAATAACTTCAATAAGCTTATTATCCGGAGGAGAAAAAACACTTACTGCAATAAGTTTGCTTTTTGCCGTTTTAAATGTTAAAAAGATTCCTTTTTGTTTATTTGATGAAGTTGAAGCTGCTCTTGATGAGGTAAATGTTGATAGAGTAGGTTCATATTTTAATAAATATATCGGTAAAACGCAATTGATAATTATAACTCATAAGAAAAAAACAATGGAATATGCTAATACATTATATGGGATAACAATGCAAGAATCTGGTGTTAGTAAACTTGTAAGTGTTAAACTAGTGGATTAACAAATTCCTTTTTCTTGCTAAAATATGTATTATGTGTTATTATAATAACCAATTAAAAGAGGTGGTGTTATGGAAAAATTTAATGAAATAATAAATGCAATAAATATGATTAACGACCATAATTACAAAAAATCAGATGGTGTTGTAAAAGAATTTATACGATTTATTTTTACAAGCATTGATGAAATTAATGAAGGAGCATTTGAATTTATTTATGAATATGCAATTAAAGATTCATTAATGAATTTATATGAGTTTGCAAAAGAAAATAATCTTAAAGAAATAATGGATTCATCATTAGCATTACCTTTTTTTGGATATATGCAAGAAGGTAGTAAATTAAAAATTGGTTTAAAAATCGACAGTGAAAAAAATGATTCATTTGTGATAGATATTGACTCTTCAAACAATGATATACATATTTATTGTTTAAATAAAAAATATTATTTAATAGATGATGATATTTCAAGTTATGATTGTCCTAAACTTTATGTATATAAATTTGAAAATAAAAATAAAGTCGAGGTATCATCTCCAACTATTGTTTGTGACTGCCTTTTTAACGATGAAGGATTAATGATTAGAAAAGAGATAGAAATTAGTTATCAAGATGTTGTTTTTAGTGAAATATCAAAAAAACAAACCTTTATAAAATATTTAATAGAAAAAGGAAATTTAAAGGCGGCAAAAGATTTAATTTTAAGTTATAAAGAAAAGTTTAATTTGTTACCTGTTTTATACGATGATAAATTTAGAATAATATTTGAAAGAAATAAAGAAAGTTTTACCATTGTTAATAAGATTTCACAATGTTTAATTGATAATAATATTGTTTATGAAGAAGCAAAAGAAATATATTTAAACCCTGAAAATAGGCTTTATGATTTGAATTATTTTAATAATAATTGTTCTAAAGATGGAAATTATTTAATTGGTATTGGAAAAGAAGAAAATGAGAAGTTAAAAGAGACTTATTTAAGAAGATTAAGAAGTTTAGATTAACTTCTTTTTATATAAAAAAGACCTTAAATAGGTCTATATTTATTCGCATCTTTATAAGGGTCATTTTTATCAATTCTATCAACAAATAAAATACCGTTTAAATGATCTAATTCATGTTGAAAAGCAATAGCAAGTTCTTCACGCCCTCTAACTTTTATTTTATTACCATCAATGTCGTAGCCTTCGATTGTTACTCTTGCATATCTTGGCACAATTCCTTCGCATTCACGATTGATACTTAAGCATCCTTCTCCTTCTTCAACATAAATCATTTCTTCAGAATTACTAACAATTTTGGGATTAATAATAACATAATTTTTAAAGGTTTCTTTTATTTCTTGTTCGTGAACGACAACAAAATATCTTTTATTAATTCCAAGTTGAATAGCAGCAAGTCCCATCCCTGGTCTTAAGTCATATTCCTCTGCAATTTTTTCTATTTGACTATTTGTTAAGTAGTTAATAATATCATTAATTGTATGTTTATCTTCTTCACTTAATGGGAATTCAACTTCTTTACTAATAGTTCTAAGTCTTTTATCTTCTTCATCTAATATATCTAATTTTTTAATATTTTTTTTACTCTTTTTCATATACTTCACCTTTTTTGTAAAAATCAGTTATATTTTATCACAAAACAAGAAAAAAGGAAATAGTTTTTTCTATTTCCAAATAATAATTATATATTAGTTCCAATTTCTTGCGCCAAGAATAATTATTAATAAGATAAATAATACTAGAACAATTGCATATCCGTTTCCAGCATATCCTGTGTTACCACCGCATGTTGGCATAGTATTTCCACAGCATGATGTTCCACCATAGTTACCGTATCCGTAAGAATTTCCGTAATAATACATAAACATCCTCCTTTTAATTTATCTATTATAGTTTATTAAATTAGTAAGTGTTTTGTCATTATAAATAACTAAGTTTTATTAAATAATTGTTTACAATAGTTTAAAAAAACTTTATTTTTAAGTTTAATAAAAGATAATTTTATGTTATTATATTAATGAGGATAGAATATGAAAGATAAAATAAAGAATATTGATAAAAAACTTTTTTTAACAACTGTAGTTTTGTTTGGATTTGGTCTTATTATGATTTTTTCTGCTTCAAGTGTAACAGCATACTTTCAAGAAGTAAGTCCAAGTTATTATTTTACAAGGCAATTAGTTATCATATTAATTTCATTTTTAGTATGTGTGATTTTTGGTATGCAAATAAAAACAAAAAATTATAAAGGATATGCATGGATAGCACTTATTGTTATAACTTGTATTGTTTTTGCTACGCTTATTTATTCTGTTGCTTTTAATGGTGCAAAAGGATGGATTGAACTTCCTGTTATAGGTACTATTCAACCTAGTGAGTTTGCTAAGCCAATTATAATTGTATGGATAGGAACAATGCTTGGTTTTTCTAAAGATAAAGAACTAAAAAATCAAGTAAGAAATTCTTTAGTTGTTTTAATCGTATCAGCTTTAATCTTTTTTATGATAGTTTTACAAAAAGATTATGGAACTGCAATAATATTTTTTATAATATGTGCTGTTATGTTTTTTACATCACCTGTTGATAAAATTATTAAAAAGAAAATAGGGTTAATCGGAGGCACTGCAGGGGCTTTTATGATTATTGTTTTAACCATTATAATTTTGAATGTGCCAGGTTTTATTGATAGTGATAAATTAGATAGATTTAATATAAAATCGCCATGTGAAAGATATTTAACAACAGGTAATCAAATATGTAATGGATATATTGCAATTAATAATGGAGGACTTTTAGGAAAAGGATTAGGTAATAGTACTCAAAAATATTTATATCTTCCAGAAGCTCATACTGATTTTATATATCCTATAATAGTAGAAGAAACGGGAATTGTTGGAGCAACATTTGTCTTATTCTTATATTTCTTACTTATTTGTAGAATTTTAAGTATTGCTAAAAAAACAACTAATAATGCCAACAGACTTATATGTTATGGGACAATAACTTATATATTGTCGCATATTATTATTAATTTACTTGGTGTAACTGGAGTTATTCCATTGACGGGAGTTCCTCTTCCTTTTATGAGTTATGGAGGAAGTTTTGCAGCATCATTAATTGTAATATTAACTGTCGTTCAAAGAATAAATTATGAAGAAAATAAAAAAAATCGTAAAAAAATGGCCTAAATTTTAGGTCTTTTTATTTTTTATCAATATAATTATATGGAGGGAAAAATACATGAAAAAAATAAAAGAAATATTTGAAGAAAATAAAATAATTATAATATCTTGTTTTATAACATTGTTTTTATCTATTCTTTTAATTGGAGTTATTTATTATTATACTTATAATAATATAAAAGAAATTAATGAAAAAATAATAAGCATGCAAACTAACAATGAAAAAATAGAAAAACTTGAAAAACAAGATCAATATGAAATAGCATATGTGTATGTTGATATTAAAGGAGAAGTTAAAAAACCAGGAACTTATAAAATGAATAAAGAAGATAGAGTAATTGATGTTATCGAAAAAGCAGGTGGTTTAACTTCTAATGCTTCGACTAGAGCAAATAATTTAAGTAAAAAAGTAACGGATGAAATGGTTATAATTATTTATAGTAAAAATGAAATAACAAACTTTTCAAAAACAAAAGAAATAGAAGAAAAAATATCAACTAATTGTAATAATGCTTCGAATAATTATTCTGATACCAACTTATCTTGTATTGAAAAACAAACACCAAGTAAAACAGAAAAAGAAAATAAAGTTTCACTAAATACTGCATCAAAGGAAGAATTAATGAGTGTTAAAGGTATTGGAGAAAGTAAAGCCGATAGTATTATAAAATATAGAAAAGAAAAAGGATTATTTAAATCAGTTGAAGATTTAAAACAAATATCAGGCATCGGCGATAACATTTATGATAAAATTAAGGACTATTTTACTTTGTAATTATCCTTATTATATAATTCTTTTTATTGCGTTATTTTATTTTTTAATAACAAACTTTTTTATTACCTATAAAAGTAATTATGAAGAAATAGAAAATATAGATGCTAAAATTATAGATATTACAATTAAAGATTATGGAATAAAATTAATATTAAAAAACAAAGAAAAATTTATCGGTTATTTATATTTAAATAAAAACGAACAAGATGAATTTTTAAACAATTATGGTTATGGAGATATAGTACATATAAATACAGAAAAATTAGATATAAATAATAATACTGTAGAAAACACATTTAATTATAAAAAATATTTATACAATAATAAAATATTTCATGTGT
>ENA-ORRE01000105-ORRE01000105.1-human-gut-metagenome-genome-assembly--contig:-NODE-105-length-65938-cov-47.684304_pt1 | contig 65938 bp, 66 predicted proteins | sample MGYA00242171_ERZ509126 | MGnify/ENA primary metagenome ERZ509126 (study PRJEB26280, sample SAMEA2338648) | human gut metagenome | biome: human gut; feature: human-associated habitat; material: faeces... | reverse complement strand
ATTCCCACCTGACTTGTTGAAACAGGTGCATGATAACTTTTGCCGGTAAAATATTTTGCAAAACCGTCATTAGGATTACCGATTGGAAATACCATTTCTTTGGCGTGTGCTCTCATTGCCTCGTCTTCATATGGAAGGTCGCCTTCGTTAACATTCCATACTTCTTTTGCAAGGTTAAAAACTGCCCAGCCCTTAGGCCAGCCTGCATAAAATGCCACATGGGTAATGACTGCCGCTATTTCTTTCTGTGTGACACCGTGATTTTTGGCATTCTGTAAATGGAATTTCAAGGACGAGTCGGTTATTCCCGATGCCATAAGTGCAACAACGGTTATAATGCTTCTTGTCTTTACATCAATATCTCCGTTATTCCAGTTTTCTCCAAAGAGAACATCATCATTATAATGCGCAAACTCAGGAGCAAATTCTCCCAGAGCGTTTCTTCCTGCTGTCTGTGTGATTTTTCCCATATCTTTTTTCCTCCGATATCTTAATTAATCAAGTTCTTTTACCCAGTTTTCGATTTCTGTCTTGCTTAATCCGTTGAGGAGTTTTCCTTCCACAATGTCGGCTCCCGGTGCAGATACTTTAAGCTCACTTACTGTATTGCCAAATCCGCTTCCGCCTGAGGTTGCGAAAAGAACTATTTTTTTGCCGTTAAGATTGTATTTTTCAAGAAATGTATTAACTATTGTAGGTGCAACATACCACCAGATTGGGAATTAAAATGTAGCCAGTTCCCCTCATGCCTTGATTTTGCTGGGCTTAACGGCATACAAAACTGTGTTTTGTGTTGCTCTTTCTGCTTGATCTGATAGGTACTGTAATTTTGGTTTCCTGGACTGCCTGGGTAAGTACCTAATTTCCAAACTCTTGTTGCAACTACATTATAAAAAAATCGAAGCCTCCTGAGAAGTTCCGATTTTTTATTGAGTATGAACCTTATAGTTATAACTGATACTTTAATTTTTAAAAATAATTAATTTGTTATACTAGAACTTTCTACAGGAATCCACTTTACTCCCTTCCTCTGAAAATCCCATATTTTACGTATATTTTCCTTCGGAACATTATAATCACGTTTCAGAAAAATTATTGGATTATACATCGGAAGAAACGGTTTTCGTTCCATTGCAGCATACGATAATGCATTGATTACATATCTCAATAATATTTCTGTTTTTCTCATTGAATCTATATCATCAGAAAATCCTTCCAAATCTACCTTATCTATAGGTACTTCAAAAGAAACATAATAGTTCTGGCATTTGTCGCAATAGTCATTTGCAATATTATGGTTACTGTAATAAATAGACAAACTTTTTAAAAATTCTGGTGATCCAAGCCAACCGCTTATGGCATCCTCTTCAAATTCATTAACAAAAAGATAGCCATTAATATTGTAATCATTCAAAGTCTTTTCACCACCAAGTCTCATATCTAAATTTGTCCCCAATTTATGTTTAACTTCAACAATTACATCATTTTTATACATTGTAATTTGTTTTTGATCAAACGAAAATGTAAATCCCCATTTTTTTAAATAATCAGATAATGCTGTTTTCTGTGTTAACGCATAAGATAAAGTTAGTAACCCTTCATCCCATATAGTTTTTTCATTTTCCCTAGGGGTAATATGATTTACAATTAAAGAGTCAATTTGATTTAGAGTTTTACCTTGTATCAGTTCATCTATATTCAATTGTTCAATACCATTTTCATCATAATTACAATCTACTATATTGTCTGCATTTTCTTTTATAAATTTTTTTACCACTTCAATATCAGTTCCGACTATTTCTGAAACTGATTTATACATTTCATTTTTTTCCAAAGTATTTAAGTACATTTTTTCTCCATTCCTCAGCAGGTATATATTCTATGATATTTTCACCAGACACTACTGTATCTGGTGCCATATATGCATAAATTTCTGAACTTGATCTTGAAAACATACTTTCTATAGATCTCGAAATAAGAAGTTTTCTTAATCTTTTCCAATTATCTTGTCTATCATTCTCGTATTCCATTTCACTGTCATAAAACGTAAAATATGTAAAATCTTTTATTTTAGCTTTATATTTTACAACATATGGTTCACACATACTTTTCCATTTTATATAAAGTTCATTCGTTTCATCATTTAAAGAAGACAGTGAAAAAATAAATTCTGGTACTTCATGGATAGTTGAATAATTATAGATATCTTCACAAAACAGAAATGCATTAATCTGAAAATCATAATATACTTTATGCCCTATATTATGTAGTTTCTCGTTTCTCTTGGAAATTACATCTAAATTTTTATATTTTTCATAATCTATGTCATAAGCCACATCGCCTATATACATTACTTTGCTTTTGACATCAAATTTTACATTATTTTCTTTTAAAAATCTATTTAAATCAGTGTCATTACTGAGTACCCATTGAAGATTATGTAATCCATATTTTTTTATATCTTCACATTGATTACTGTTGCTTGTTACATGAAATGCTACAAGCTCTAAATTTTCTATATCAATATTATTTATTACAGAGCTATATTTTTCAAAAAATTCTTCAAAATCATTATGACAGTTTATAATATATTCTTCTATAAACTCTCCACTTTGCATTTGCAATAATTCATGCAACCAATAATAGGATGCGTCTGGATTTGTAATGTCATAATACATGGTGTTCCCCTTCTTCAACAATTTTATCAAAAGATCCATAATTAGTATAGCATATACCCATCCTATTTGCATTCTATATATTTTGTTTTCAACGATGAAAAGATATGTCCGCACACATCTCTTACATCTTATCATTTTCAATGTTACAAGTTTTTAATAAAATTCAAATCCTGTTTCTTCAATGCCTTCTGCAGCTTTTCATTCTTTTTCTTCAGCTCACTGTTTTCTCTGGTCAGGGCTGCTATTTTCTGGTTCAGCAGATCAATCTGCTTTTCCATTGCCATGTTCAGGATTTCTCTTCTTGGATCTATCATTCCGGCCTGTTCTTCTACTGCCTGGTTCATGAGATCCCGGACGGTTGGATTTTTATAAAAGAACCCTCTGGATAATCCCGTTTTCTTCATCAGTTTTGGAACCGTGATACGTTCTTTATTTGTCACCATGTCATGGATCGTCTGCTGTGCAAGACAAATTTTTTCTTTGCTCTTTCTCTGGTTTTCTTCAATCATCTTGTCGTATTTGTTCATATTCTTCTCCCCATCCATCCAGAATTGAATATATGATATCGCTCATCATCTGGCGAACTTCTCTGGTTTCATCTGCCATTCTTTGATTGCTCATTTTCCGGTAATGTTTCACACTGTTCAGTCTTTTATGCCCAAGGAGCCTTGCTATCGTCCAGTCATCTACATGCATTTCTGTCAGCTTGACACCATAGTAATGCCGGAACATATGGGTTCCAAATCCAAATAATTTTCCATTATCATCTTTTAACTGTTTTTCCTGTATCATGGACATAACTTTAGATTTTATAGCCATGTACTGTATCGGTCTGTCAGGATTTTTTTCATTCACAAATATGTATTTGGTATCCTGAAATCTTTCCTGCGTGTATTCAATAGAACGCTGCAGCAGTCTGGCAAGATCCTGACTGACAGGCTTCTTGTACTGCTTGGTTTTTACCTGATATATTTCAACCATATATTGTCCGTTTTCTTCTGTCAGGCAGTTTGTTCTCAAAGTCAGTGTATCGGAAATTCTGGTTCCCAGCATTTGGTGTATCAGCAGACACCTTGCAATCTGTACGTCCATCCGTATGATTTCTGCATTCAGGCGTTTCATTTCTTCATCAGAATATACCCGGAATTCTGCTTTTGTTTCTGGTGGCGTGTCTGTGTTGATAAATAAATGCCCCAGATTTTCATAACTGTAAATTTTTCCAATCGTTTCCAGTTGCCGTCTTAGTGAAATCACATAATTGCTGTTTCCACTATGCACTTCTTCTGATGTAGAAAGACTGATCAGAAAATTTTCCAGTATGTCACGGTCTAATTCGCAGCAACTTTTAACTTTCGGATATTCCAGTCTTAAATATTCGGAGAATCTCCGCATGATCGTAAGTTCACCCTGCACTGTTCCTATTGCCTCATATTTCAGATTCATAAAAACTGCTTTTTTGCATTCTTCCCTGATATCGGATTGGGATATTTTTCTGAAATCAAGCGTTTCCACATTGTAAATAGGATTATACCGTATCTCAATATCCAGATTCTTTAATTCCCAAATGTCTTTTTCTGTCTCATCCCTTAAATCGTCAGGTTCCAAAAATTTCAGCACATTTCTCAGATATAATATCAGCGCTGGCTCTCCATAGCTGACCGTTCCGTACACACTCTTTTTCTTTTGGGTGATGGGAATTCCCTGTTCCATCATCCAGCCTTTTAAAAGTGTTATCCATTTTTCGGCCGTGCGGTCACTTAGGCTATTGACATTACGGTTTATTTTGTCATTAAGGAAGTTTACCAGATGATTGTATGAGCGGCGGTCATATACCAAAGTTGTATATTTTCCATTTTCCCCTCGATATGTAATGTATCTTCGGAATTCATCCTTTAAAGTCTGAGTTGGCAATTTTGCCAGATCAAATTTTCCGTCTCTTTGTTTCTTATCCGGTGCTGCTTTACAGTTGGGAAAATCACTGAAATATATAATATCATTTTGCATCTTGTTCCCCTTTTCTGAGCCATGAAGCCAGGCTGTTTTCCTGTGTACTGAAAAATTCTTCGTTTGCCTGTGCGATCTTTTTCGGCATAAAATCAATGTACTGCCTTGTCATCTCTTCGTATGTGTGCCCAAGATAATCTCGGATACTTTGAAGTGACACTTCATTGTCATAAAACATGGTTGCCACGGTATGCCTGTAGTCGTGAGAGCGAAATATATATTCTCCATTTGCAATCCCATTTTCCCTGCATGCCTTTAACATCTGACGCCGGAATGTGTCATATAAACAGGCACCGCCTTTCGTATTCTGAAAGATAAATTCTTCTGGCTGTATCTCATTTTTCTTCAGGTAAATTTTCATAAGCTGGTATAATGCTCTCGGAATAGGTATCTTTTTGTAATTTTTCATTTTAACCTGATATACCTGAATCCAGCAGTCCTCGCCCTGCTGATAATATGCATTTCCTTTTAAAGTACACACTTCACTTGCCCGAAGTCCCAGACACCACAGATGCAGGAACATACAGCGAAGCCGTTCTGGAAAAAGATATAATTTCTTCAGAACTTCCATGTATACGATTTCTTCTACGCTCCGGTCATGATGTACCATCAGTACCTTTTGCTGAAAATATTCTATGCGAAATGGCATTTTAGGGATATACTCCCGGACTTCCATAAATTTATAAAAATGTCCGATACTGTAAATCCGCTCGTTAAATCCCTTTGCCTGTACATGGTGTTCCAGCAGGTCTTTTGCATAATCACTTAAATCTTCCGCCGTTGCATGAACAGCCAGTGTCCGTTTCTGCTCCAGCATTTTCAAAAAATTTCTGATGCACATAAATCTTCGATTGATTGTACTGACAGCCTGCCCGGTAACCCCTAATTCATATTTCATATAAGCCTGAAGAATTTCACGGTTTTGTTTTTCTTTTATTTCCATAAAGGAAATGCTGTTCAGAGATTTACTTTTATCTATTCGGTTTTCACCTAGATGAAATCGATCCAAATACCAGACTGTTGCGTCCCACTGAATATGTTCCTGTTGCATAAATGCAATTTTTCGGCATGTTCCTATAATACTTAGCTGGTAGCCCAGAGATTCATTACCTGGTTTTCTAAAATCTGTACAGATACTTTCAAATTGCTCTATCTCCAGCATTCCAATATCGGTGATATTTTGTCGTATACACGAATCATAAAGGATTTTTAATGCCTGCAATCGTTTATTTTTATATCTTGCACATGCAGTCGTATTGACAAGGAGCTGTTCCAGCGTATCAAAAATCTGTTTCTTCAGGATTTCCGAACAATTCTTACTGAAATCCCATACTAAAACTTTGAGATTCTTAACATATTTAAAACTTTCAGCTATCTGTTGATCCGGATAATATTTCAGGTAAAAGACTTTATTCTGGTATCTCCATTCATAAAATCTTTTTCCAGTCAGTGTCTGCATCTGCTGGTATATATGTTGTTGCTTTATGGCATCATATATTCGCAGATGCCATGACACACTATTGGAATTTCGCTTTTCTTTCAAATATCCTTCGTAGGAAATCCGCAGCGGATAATCCATATCTTGTAAGCTCCAGATTTCTCTGTCCGACAGAAACTTTTTCAGTGTATTGACCTGGGTTTTATCTTTTATCTGAAATGAATCAATCTCCGCATATAGTTCCTGCTTCTTCTTTTCAATGTCCTTTTGGTATTCAGTCCTGCGTTCTGCCTGCTGTAGTAAATATACAGGCATTTTTCACACCTCCTATTCCAGCAGACGGTCTGCTCCGTAAATGGCAGAATGCCGTTCATAAAACTCGCTGCTTGCTTCTATCAACTCGTCATCCAGCCAGTCCAGATATTTTATCGTAGTATCCAGATGCTTGTGTCCCAGTGCCTGACTGATCATCTCCAATTGCCATCCTGCATCCTTTCGCATATTTGCAAAATAGTGGCGGAGCATGTGGGGCGTGATCTTGACCCCGGTTTTCTTTTCCATCCGCTCCAGCATATCGTATACACTGTCTACCTTTAAAGGTTTACCAATGCCATCTCCCATAATGTTTACAAACAGATAATCCTGATGCTGCAGGATTTTCCGATATCTTGCCAGATAGTCCATCAGGAATTCAAAAGTGTCCTTGCTTATCTTAGCACTCCGGTATTCCGCATTCTTGGCTCTTGCTTCGTTCTCATTATCTTCCCGGAAGCACACCCTGATCATGTGGTTCTTGTAATCAATGTCCTTGACATATTTTACTCCCAGCAGTTCTCCGATCCGGTATCCGGTCTCTGCTAATAAAAGCAGCAGAAGCTGATCTCGGCGGTTGGTACATGCCTGTAGGATCGTCACAATCTGATTTTCCTTTGCTGCCCTGCCACGGTGTTCTTCCTCTTTCAGGTATCCTTTAAAAGAATGATTTCGGAGTACCTTTTTAACACCAACCTGATTGACTGCAATGATCTGGTTATAAGATAATGTCTTGAGGCTGCCATACTGTTCGTATTCCGCCTCTATAAATAAATAGAACCTGAACACATCTTTTAAGTATGCGTTGCAGGTTCCCTGATTTGGACATTTCTTCAGTTTTCCATCGGATTGCTTTGTGTGGTTTCCGGCTCTGAGCCAGTATAAAAAATCCACAAAATGTTCTGTCTGTTTCTCGTAGCCTAACTGATAGACTTCGGTAAGCTCCATTTCCTTTTCTTCCATGTAGCCCATATAATAGCAGATGGCAAAGGCGGATCGCTTTACAGTATTTGGTGATCGTCTGCATTTAATCTTGTGCATCAGATATTTACTCGGCAGTTCTTCGATTGCCATCGTATCCAGATCCCGGATGTAAAAGTATTTTTCTGTTCCATCTTTTATCGTTTCTACTTTGTAGCTCATGAACTGCCTCCTTTCCTCTAACGCTATACACAGTATACCCAACTCATGCCGATAAAGCTATCACCAATACCACCAATTCGCTCCAAACCGCCCCTGAAATACCACTAAACTTTTTGTCCTATCTGCTGTCCGGATCTGGGCAGAAGCAACAACACTTCGAATGTTCTCAGCTGTAGTAACGCTCCACTTTCCTGCTTCGGATAAAATCTTCTACTTCTTCGATCCGTTCTGCCATCTGGCACTTTGGCAGGGCGTCCAGAACATCTCCCCGGTACCTGCCTTTCTTCGATGCCCGGTGATCCAAAATGGACACAACGCAGGTGTCCTGCTCCGTGCGGATCGCCCGTCCAAATCCCTGACGCAGTTTCTTCTGCATATCCGGCACCACGATGGTCTGGATGTAGGATTCCAGCGATCGGTACTGCTCCCTCTGGGCTTCATGGATAGGGTCCGGAACAGAAAACGGCAGTTTTACGATGATCAGGGACGATACCATGTCACCCGGAAAGTCCACGCCCTCCCAGCAGGAGCCGGCTGCAAACAGCACGGCATTCTCCATCTTTTTAAAGCGTGCGATCTCTTCCTGAGAATTTCTCCACACCTGCACCATCTGGAACGGGATCTGGTCACGCAGGAGCTGCTGCACACTTCCCATCAGGGTATAAGATGTGAACAGTACCAGCGTATGCCCGTAAGTAGAACACACCAGATCGCGGATCTGTCCGGCAAGCTGCTCAGCCTCTTCCCTGCTTCCCTTTTTCATGGGCTTTAGGTTCTCAGGGATATAAAGCAGACAGTTCTCTTTGTAGCAGAATGGGGATTCTGCCACGCATTCCCGGACGCCAGTTTCTTTTTCCAGCCCGGTCATCTGTCTGGTCCTTGCAAAACCGTTCCCGGCTTTTAAGGTCCCGCTGGTTAAGATTGCCGGGAATCCCCGGCTCCATAAGGTCGCATCCAGATATTTCGGGATCTCCCGGTTGACTGCCATAAAGGTCAGATGCCCCCGGCTGTCCTGCTGTAAAAACAAAATATACCGCTTATCGTTCTTTAAGAACCAACCAAACAGCTCATCCATCTCTTCCAGCCGCCGAAAGATCCAGTAAGGAATATTCCCGGCGAGCCGCCGGATCATAAGCTGAAGCCTTTCTTTCGTCTGGGCCAGAAGGCTGCCAGCCCCCGGCGGAAAATAAAAACTTTCTTTTCCAGCCATGTCCTCTATGCCATCTTTCCGATGCTTTCGGATCTCTTCCTGAAGAGCGGCAAACCATTCCTGCAGCCGTTTCCCTTCGCTCCCTTTATGCTCCCTGGAAAGAAAATAGGAAATTTCCTGCACATCTTCCTTTCCAATGCTTCTTCCATACATCTGACTGGCAGCTTCCGGGAGCTTGTGGGCCTCATCCACGACCAGTGCCCTGTAATCTGCCAGAAGCGGCCGGTACCCATTTGCTCGGTGCATGGCATCTGCCAGAAGATAATTGTGATTGCAGATCTGTAAAAAAATGTCCTCTTTCCTGGAAGTGTCCAGATACTTCTGATAACGGCACCCGGCTTTCCCCGGACACTCCCTGGGGCAGAATTTCGGTACGCACACCAGCCTGCGGTCAAAACCGCTCAGGTTATGTACGGAATCTAAATCAAAGTTATGCCGGAGGGACTTCAATGCCTCCATCTGTACTTGATTTTTATTCTTGTCCCGGACTGCCTCCAGTCTTTGGGCCAGCCTGTAATCACATACAAAATGTTCCTTTCCCTTGCGGACAACTGCCTTTAATTCTTCCTGAAGCAGATCTGCTTTTAACAGTACATCCGATAAGAAAGGAACATATTCTTCTATGATAGCTTTCTGTAAGGCAATACTGGAAGTGGATACCACCACAGGCCGCCTGTCACATCCCGAATAACCGGAATGCAGTACACTATATTTCCGCATCAGGATGCAGGCAGTCAGATAGGCATAGGTTTTTCCAATGCCCACTCCTGCATCACAGAGCGTGATCTCATTTTTCATAAGGGCATCCAGCATTTCATGGCAGAGACGGATCTGTTCTTCTCTTACGTGAAGTCCGGCTTCCGGTAGAAGTTCCCGAAAGATCCTTTCCACTTCGCCATGCGCCCTTTTTTGATATTCATTTTTATAACACATTACTTCTCCTTGCCGGGAAGCTTATCTTACCGTACCCTTACGGACGGATCTGACTGCTTCCGGTGCTTTTGCTCCCTGCTCCTGCATTTTCTTTATGGCAGCATTCCCTCTTGCCATCATCCTTCGGATATCCGTCCGGGAAACATTCCATGTCCTTACCTTCTGTGGAGCATTCCTTACCTGCTCGGACAAATGCCTTTCACAGAGTTTCGGATAAACCACCATTGCTTCCGGTAATTCCAGCGGATACTCGATCATGGGATGGTACACAATATCCCTTACCACCTGCTCATAACATTCCATCTGCATTCTGGCTGTACTGTCCTGGTAGATATTTTTCCCTTTCATGGCACTATAGACCTGCGATGAGATGTATCCCAGTGATTCAAAACTGCAGTACCCATAAGGAGTTACACCGGAAAGGGAATCCGGATCTTTTAAGGCATTCAGATATACATCTTTTCCCTGGGCGATCAGCCACATCCGAAAATCAGAAAATCCATCATCACTGCACCCTGTTTCCATCAGAATACCTGCCGCTGTCCATAAACCATACTTATAAGCTGCATCCCGGTAACTGTAAACCAGATTATGGAATTGCAGGACATCCTCCGGTGTCATATAGAAAAGCTGTTGCTTGATCCACACCGCCGAAGCATCCAGATCGGTGCCGCACACTTCCTTTGCTTTTTCAATCAGATTCCAGAACTGAGCCTTGCTCATCCCACTTCTTTTTGTTGCTTCCATCTTTTCTCCCCTTGATGTGACGTTAATACCACAAGAATACGGCTGTAGTTTCCCACAGCCGCATGGTATCTGATATCAACGACACACTTCTTCATTGATTTCTTTTTTTATCTTGCTGTTCCGCATTTGACCTCGCACCCCCGGAACCATCCCTGTTTTTCTTCTGGGAAAGGGGACACTACAGGCGGGCGGCTGGCCTGCCGCCACTCACAGATGTCCTGGGGGTCTTTCTGATTACAACCCGGAGTCCATCTTCCGCTCTCTGGCTGGTAACGTGTATCATTATCCCCCGTCCGTGATCCTGGCGAAAGGCTGCCACCGCCTTATTCACAGCTATGCTTCCTCGCTCCAAGTCCAAGAATCTTTACCCTATACTTAATCATGGCGCTCATGCTGTCACGCTTCTACGGTTGGGAACGTACCTGTAGTGCCGATATTCACTTGCCAAAGAACAGCCGAGGGATGTCCCTCTGCTTACTAGCCGATGGCAGTGTATTTTTTTATTCACTTCACAGAAAAATTTTTTATCGTGCTTCTCCGGATCTGTTTTTCTTTTTTCCTTTTACCGGATTCTTCTGCTGTGCATCCTTCTTCCGACTTTCCTTCTGCTCTTTTTGTTCCTGCGGTGGCATCTTCATCACATGGAGTTCTCCGTTAAACAGAGTAAAAACTTCCGGTGACTGATATTTTTCTTTGAACTTTTCAATCTGCTCCGGTGTCAGCGAAGTAAAGTCATCTTCTGTCAGTCCTACTACAAGGAATGTTCCGGCAATGGCATCATAGACCTGTCCACGGTCATCGTACAATGCCCGATTTAGCGGCAGCCCCTCAAACTTTCCATTGCCGTTTAAAAGGATTCCAACCTCATCTTCAAACGGATAGGTCATCTCAATGTCACCGCCTACTGCCTGCTGCAGATCCTCCAGTTCATTGGGGATGCTTTTGATATAGGGGGCTTTCATCGGCTCGACTACCAGTACCGTCATCATTTCTTCCTGCATTTCGGACACTTCTTTCTCATCCATCATATCAATCCTCCTGTCTGTTCGTTCTGATAATCAGCCGATGAGCCCCTTTCGTTTTATTCAAATTTCATGGACTTTTTGATTTTCTCCCGTAACCTCCGCAGTTTTGTATACACCGTCTGCTCCGGAAGTTCCATGTGATGGCTAATCTCCTTTGGTGCATATCCCATCATCTTCAGGACAACCATCTGAAGAGTTTTCTTGTCAGTCGATAACAGGATCTGGAGCAGTTCCTCATTCTCCACGGTATCGAGCAGGGCTTCCACACTCTCTGGCTGAGACTCTCCAGATTCTTTTTCTTCCAGAAGCAGTTCCATGCAGTCCAGAAGCGAAGTCTGATGTTCCCGGAATCTCCGCTCTGCGTTAAAATCGTTCCAGTCATACTCCCGGAGCTTCTGGATCGTCTCTTCATCCACGCCCTGTTCACGCAAGATCTTCTCTTCCTCTGCTTTCCACTGGTTCCATCTATATTCTTCTCTTGCTTTATTGTAAGCCACTTTTATTTTCCTCCGATCTGAATTTTTGCGAAATCAAATCGGAGTGTGGCGGTGATCTGGCTCGTTCTTCCTGTCTACAGGAATGTCCGGCATCTCTGCTGTCTCCCTGCAAACACGGATCTCCTTTGTCATCATATCTTTACAAAGGCACAGTGTATCGGATGCACCTGTCAGTTAACGGTCAGAAACCTGTCAATTGACGGTCAGTTTTTATCACCTTCTTTCCAAAATAAATAAAAATAAGACGGACAATCTTTTTACGGATCATTCGCCTTACTGTTGCTCATTTTCATTATTCAATTCAAATTTTTAACCTGTATTTCGGATACTACTGCTGTTCGTTTTCATTATTCAATTCAAATTTGTAGCCTATATCTCGCACACTGACAATGCAATTCCCGGCACCATCTTCAACGGCATTCAGCTTTTTTCTCAATCGCTTTACCAGACACCAAATGATATTTTTAATATCACCAACAGAATAATCTTTCCATACAAGCTGGTAAATCTGTTCAAATGTGTATACTCTCATCGGTGTCACCGCTAATAAATATAAAAAATTATATTCTTGTCGTGTTAAATGTAACGCTACTCTATTCCAAAATACTTTATGTTTCTTATGATCCATTACAAGTTTTCCCTTATTAATCATCGTTTCGGATTGCTTTTGAGTTATTTTTTGTTTATTGTTTCGTCGTGCCAATGAAAAAATCTGCAGATCTACTTCTTCTATAGTGCTATTTATATCCATTACACAATCTGCACCAGCGTATATTGATTCTTTTTTCCATGACATACACAATAAAGAAGAAGCATCCGTCAAAATAATAATTGGTATCTGCGTTATTTTTCTAATAGCAGATATAATATTACTTATGTTCTCTTTATAAAGGATCACTCCTATTATAAGCACATCATAAGAAAATAAACTCAAATTATGCAGTAAAATTTGTAGATTTTCTGCATAATCTGAGTTTACCTCATTGAATAGTTTTCGATATGATTGATTGTCAAAATATGCTAATATCTTGTATTTTGTGTCTTTCATATTTAATCTATTTTAGTAAAGCAACCTTTTCTACTTCTTCACAGGAAAATCATCAAATGTATTGTCAATTTTTTGTGAAGCACACGCTCTCATCGCATGCTCTTTCAGTTTTTGAAAACTTTCATCACTGACTGCATGTTCTATACGACAAGCATCAACTTCTGCAATTTGTGGATTAACTCCAACGGATATAAGTTGATGAGTAAAAAAACAATGGCGTTCGTAAATTTTTTCAGCCACATCCCGGCCAAGATCGGTCAGGTGTATATAATGGTTTTCGTCTGTTGTCAAAAAACCGCCCTCTCGTAAAGTTCCTACTGCGCAACATACGCTGGGTTTTGAAACTTCCATGTACCGGGCAACATCCACGGAACGCACCATACCGAGTTTCTTTTGAAGTATCAATATGGCTTCTAAGTAATCTTCACCTGACGCATGGATTTTCATAACAACCTCCTTTTTGTGATTATTTCAATTTCCAGCCTATCGCTTTCTTACGAACCCCAATGAAGTCCGCATAAATACCAGGCTGTTTTATCAATTCTTCGTGCGTACCGCTCTGAACAATGTGCCCACCAGCTAACACAAAAATTTGATTTGCATTTCTAACTGTTTTTAATCGATGGGCAATCATAATAACTGTCTTATTTTTTGTCAACTCTGCTACCGCACCCATCAAAAGATTTTCATTCTCTGGATCAACACTTGATGTAGCTTCATCCAAAATGATGATAGGCGCGTCTTTTAGAATCGCCCTTGCTATGGAAATCCGCTGTTTCTCTCCACCAGACAAAGTAGCACCACCCTCGCCAATCACGGTGTTGTAGCCATCTGGCAGACTCATAATAAACTCATGGCAGCAAGCCTTTTTTGCAGCTGCTATCACTTCTTCGTGAGAAGCTGTCGGCTTTCCAAATTTGATGTTATTCTCTATCGTATCAGCAAAAAGATAGACTTTCTGAAATACTTCACTAATATTTGTGAGCAAGCTGTCCAGTGTGTAATCCCGCACATCCACTCCACCGATTGTAATTTTTCCTCCATCAACATCCCAAAACCGTGCAATCAAATTACAAAGCGTACTCTTTCCGGCACCAGACGGACCGACAATGGCTGTCGTCTTCTTTTCAGGTATAGTCAAACTGACATGATCCAAGATTTTGTGTTCTCCGTAGGAGAAGGAAACATCATCAAAAACAATGTTGAAATTTTCTGGTTTAGTCGGCTTTCCATGCTCATCCATGACAGGCGTTTTATCAATTTCTTCCACCTTATCAATCGACACATCCAGCAGACGCAGAAGTGCAGAAGTATTTCCCGCTGATTGAAGCTGACCAAATAGCATAAACGAGGCAACAGTCATCAATAGGCAAATGGAAAGTTCCATTGTTCCTTCCAGATAAAAACACAATCCTTCCACTATAACTAAAATACTTGTTCCATAGAGAAGAATCTGCTGTAACATGTTGTAAGGCACAAATGTACGCTCCAATTTCAAGTTCTTGTCCTTACTATCCATAATGGCCTGCTTCATTTTACTGTTAGAATTCTGCCCCAGATTAAATGATTTTACAATCAACATACCCTGGACATATTCCAACACATTAGAAACAAGTGTTTCCTGAGCCTGCTGCCTCTGTGGAGAAATTATTTCTGCCTTTTTCTGCAATCGGCTGATGCACCATGTAAAAAGCAGAATTCCACATAAAATCGTCACCCCAATACGCCAGTCAATGCAAAGCATAATAACAGTGATGATTGCCGCATGGATATATCCACCCAATATGTTAGTCAGCACCATAGAAGCATTATTCTCAATGTCGCTCATTGTGGTTGTGACAACAGAAGTCAGATTTCCTAAATTGTGATCGCTGAAATACCCCATCGGCATATACTTGATACGATCTCCTATATGAATCCGCTTCTCTGCACACATAAAATATCCAATTTGTACCTTGCCAAAATCAGAAATATAGCTACACCAGATTTTAAGCAACATACTTATCAGGGTAATTCCAAATACCATCCAAATCATGGAGGTTGTAAAACCATCAATTAAACCCGAAAACACTAATGCTAAGGCTCCAAAAGACATCATATCGAAAAGTGAATGGAGAACGGAAAACAGAATTACCTTTTTCATCGTTCCCTGCATTTTTCCCGAAAACCGATAAATTTTATTTAATGTACTTATCATTTTTACACCTCCATTCTATGCCTCGTCTTTTGTATCCGTATGTGCTTTCCACATTTCCTGATAAAGCATACAGGAATCCAATAGTTCTTCATGTATTCCTTCATCTACAATCTGCCCGTCTTTTACTACAACAATTTTATCTGCGTCAGTAATCGTTGAAAGTCGGTGGGCAATCATCAGAACTGTTTTTCCGGCAATCACTTTTGCCATTGCCTCCTGGATTAAAGCTTCGTTTTCAGCATCAATATAGGCAGTAGCTTCGTCGAGAATTACAATAGGTGCATTTTTCAGTACAGCACGGGCAATCGCAATCCGTTGACGTTCACCTCCTGACAAATGCCCCCCGGCACCACCGACAACCGTTTGAAATCCATTTTCCAAATTCAGAATAAAATCATAACATCCACAATCTCTGGCTGCCTGATACACTTCCTCATCTGTTGCAGAAGGCTTTCCCATACGGATATTTTCCAAAACCGTTTCATCAAAAAGGTAATTGTCCTGTGAAATATAGGCAATTTGATCCATAAGCTGCGACAATGGAATTTTACGAATATCTGTTCCATCTAACTTAACCGCACCGTCCGTCACATCCCAAAAGCCTGCGATCAGCTTTGTAATAGTAGACTTACCACCACCACTTGGACCCACAAAAGCCGTGATCGTATTTTCTGGAATCGAAAGGCTGACATTTTTCAGTAATGGCTTCCCGGCTTCATATGAAAAGCTGACATTTTCTAACGAAATATTGGAAGACTGAATAGGGACAGGTTTTTCTGGGCGTTCCAGTTCCTTTTCGTCCAGTACAGCGCATAATTCTCCAACCACTGATTTCATTTGAGAAATACTATCTGTAAAATTCATGGCATTCAAAATCGGTGTAATAATCCCCAACGACAAAACAATACAGGTAATAAAAGCCGGAACACTCAGAGTTCCGTTCTGATACAAAATACAGCCGATGGGGAGAACACACACTAATACACTGGGCCAAATTGTAACCAGCATAGATTTATAAAGCTGCACACTTTTCATCCAGTTTACAGCATAAGAAGCATTATCCTCCACTGCGTCTGAATACTTTTGGTAAGAATTAGCTGACTGATTAAACGCCTTGATGACTTCAATACCGCCAATATATTCAACAACTGTATTTGTCATTTTACGCACACGCATAATAAGCCCTTGGAATTTTTCCTCATATCCATTTGCCATTCCCTTGTAGCACAACATACCGATTGGCAGGGTAACCAATGATGCCAGAGCCATCCTCCAATCCAAAAACAGCAGATAAATCAAGATACAGACGGGAATACAGAGATTTGCTGTCAATTCCGGTATTAAATGAGCGAGGGTAGTTTCCATTCCCTCAACACGATCCACCAGAACATTTTTCAATTCGCCTGATGGAGTGTTAATCATATACCCCATCGGAACCCTGGTAAGTTTATCCACAAGTCTCAGACGGATTTCTGCCAGCGTTGCAAAAGTGGCCGTATGGGACACTAAAGTAGACAGATTAGAAAAACATACTTTTGCAAGAAAACCAAGTCCGGCAAACAGACACCACTCCATATAGACAGAAACAGTGGTTTCTCCATTCATCAGGAGAACGACAATTTTCGAGACTGCAAAAAACGGCAGCAACCCAGCAGCAACACCTAAAACTGCCATTATCACTGAAAGAACATATTTACTCTTATATGGAGCAGCAAGTTCCATCAGCCTGGACATTGGATTATTATTTTTGTCCATTACACATTCGCTCCTTTTCAATAAAAATAGAGGTTGGTTAAACCCTTCTAACCAACCTCTATTATACTTGTTTAACTATTTCCTGCTACTCTGATAGGGTTTTTTACCCTCCATTTAGACATCAAATTATGCTTACTTCACTGGTTGTACATTGTCGATTTCAAAGAACTGCGGCACACTGGAGAAAGTATATCCGGCAATCTTTGAAGAATTATATACAACCAAATCCTTAGAATAGGAAATTGGGAGGTCAATCACGTTGTCGTTAGAAATATTCAATGCAGTAGCAATAGCGTTCTGAACCACTTCCGGATCAGCAGAGGTAGAAAACGCATTTACCGCATCCGAATAGTTCTGGAAATCTTCAAGTGCCTGAAGAGAAATGGCATGAGGATCAGAACCAAGAGATTCCTGAAGGAATTTATGTGGTTCCGTGTAAGACCCTTCTGTGTTCCATGTTGTAATGTCATAGTTTCCAGCAACGCCCTCTGTCCACCAGGTCATCTGATCCTGTCCAGTGGTTGTCACATCAATACCAACCTTTGCAAGCTGGGTTTTAATTGCAAGAGCCATTTCCTGGGCAAGAGAAAGATCCGTCCAATAAGTATAATTTAAAGAGAGCTTCTGTCCGTCCTTCTCACGGATACCGGTGCTGTCATTCATTACCCATCCCGCTTCGTCTAACAGGGCGTTAGCTTTATCCAGATCATAGTTCCATGTGCTGTTATAGGAAATATCTGTGTAAGGTGCTCCTGGTGCAAACAGGGAAGTTGCCGGAGTTTCATAACCATAAGTCAGACCCTCGGTAATTTCTTCCTTATTGACAGCGTATGCAATCGCCTGACGAACCTTAACGTCACTCAAAAGCGTGCTGGATGCATTCAGCACCAGATTTCGGGTCAGGGTATTTCCGTCATTAATTGCACCCTCAATGCCGTCTAAAGAAATTGCCTGATTATAATCATCATAGCTGAGAAGATCAGCACCATAAATCAGATCAACTTCACTGGTCTGCAATGCCTGGAGACGTGAAGAAGCCTCTGGAATATATTTCACAACGACTTCATCATAGTAAGGAGCCTCACCCCAGTAATTCTCGTTTCTGACAAAACGTGTACAATCGCCGGAAATCATTTCTTCACGAATGTACGGACCTGTACCGACAACATCTTTGAATGTCTGGAAGTTCTCAGCTTCAAACACATTCGGAGACATCATTCCAGCAACATTCTGGAAACAGAAGTCATTGATATAAGAGAAGCAAGGCGCGGCATAATGAACAGCCACTGTGTACTCGTCAACAGCTTCCACACTTTCAATGTTATAAATTCCCTTTATACCGCTAAAGTTGGGGTTGGAACTGTCAAACTCCAGGATTGCTTTTACGCTTTCTGCATTGAAAGCAGTTCCATCGGTAAAAGTGACACCCTGGCGGAGCTTGAATGTGAGGATAGTGTTTGTGTCATCCCATCCCCATTCCTCAGCCAGTACAGGAACAATTTCTCCATCCTCATAGCCGACCAGAGTTTCATAAACCAGTCCGCAGGCAATATTATTTTCCTTGTTCATGGTCAGTGTGGTAAGATTGTCCAGCTCTTTCGCTGTGGCAATCGTCAGCACCTTTGTTTCGCTTTCATCAGCCGTTTGCGTCGGCTCGCTGCTTTCCTGTGTCTGATCGGTGGCACTGCTCTGACCGCAGCCAACCATAGACAGAAGCATACTTACGCCCAATGCGGCGGCGATAAGTTTCTTGTAAATCTTTTTCATGTTATCCTTTTCCTTTCTGTTTTGGTAATTTATTTATTAGATAACCCTGTTCCGTAATCTGCCCCTCCCGCATAATAATTACCCTGTTTGCAATACGCATGGCATCCTTTCTGCTATGCGTAATGAAAATACAGGAGCTGCCAGATAACTTTACAAAGTTCTCTACTAACGTAAGTACGGCGTCCGTGGAGATCAGATCAAGCCCGCTTGTTACTTCATCCATAATTAAGTAATCCGGCTCTACGGCAATCGCCCGAAGTAAAGAGAGACGTCTCTGCTCGCCGCCTGAAAGCTGGCGGACAGGAGTTTCCAAAAGTCTATAATCCATGTGGACGGCATCCATCAAATCTAAAATATGCTTTTTCCGTTCCGGCTTTTTCTTGTCAGTCAGATTTACCAGTGCTTCTTCTACGTTGGCATATGCAGATCTCGCAGGATTCAAAGTGCCGGAAGAATCTTGAAAGACCGCCTGTATTTTTTTTCGATGCTGTTTCCATGTCCGATAATTCCAACAGGTTATATCTTCACCGTCCAACAAAATCTTACCCGAAGTGGGTTTTTCAAGCCCAATCAGCAGCCTTGCAAGTGTACTCTTTCCTGAGCCGCTTTCACCCTCAACAGCAAGATTTTCCCCTTTTCTGAGCCGGAGATTGATGTCTGAAAGTGCATTAAAATCTCCAAGATTTTCATTATGATACACTTGATTTATATTCTGGATTACAATTTCTCCCATTTCCATTCACCCCGACTTTCCTTGTGACTTAGCATGGAAAACTGTTTCATCCAGTCCGTTTGCGGATTTTCCAAAAGCATCTTCATTGTTCCATGTTCAATCATCTTTCCATTGCCTAACACATAAACATTTTGACAGAGCGTTTTTAGTGCAGCCACATCATGGGATACAAATAAAATTCCCTTGCCCTCCATCTGTTTTTGCATAATTTGGAGCAGCAAATCCCTGTTTTCTTCATCCAACGCGGCAGTTGGCTCGTCAGCCAGAATATAATCCGGTGACATTCCAAGCAAAATTGCGGCTGCTACTCTTTGCAGCATTCCTCCTGACAATTCAGAAGGATAAGCACCTAAAACCCTCTCCGTATCTTTCAGGTTTACAGCAGCCAGTTTTTCTCTTGCCAGTGCCATTGCTTCATTGCTGCTCATCTGTAAACGATTGGTAAATGTTTCCCGTATCTGAAAACCAATTTTTAAGCGGCTGTCAAAAGCAGTCATAGGATTCTGCGGGATAAATCCCAGCTTTTTCCCACAAAGCTCACGGTGTGATTTACGGGAAAGATGTGATAAATCCACATCATCCAGCAAAATCTTTCCAGCATCGATATGACAGCTTGTGTGAAGCATTCCAAAAATGCTTCGCAGTAATGTCGTTTTTCCAGAACCACTATGACCTGTAAGACCAATGATCTGACCTGCCGGGATTTCCATAGATATATCTTTCAAAAGGTAACGACCTGACCGCTCCTTTACATCTAACTGTTCAATTTTTAACATTATTCCGCCTCCTTCGTTGTCAACTGTCTGCCGATGACATTAAAGCAGAGTGTCGATATAATAACTGCTCCAATCGGATACAGAATTAAAGTTGGGTGTAGAACCAGTGCGCCCCTAGCATCTAAGATCATGCTTCCCCAATCCACTACATTGTCACCAAGCCCCAATCCAATGAAGGAAAATCCGGTAATAGCCAAAATCATATCCGCACACGAAAGGCACAAAAAACGAACCATCTCAGCAAACAAATTGGGGAAAATATGGATAAGCATGATTCTGACCTTTGAAGCTCCTGCAGCTATCGCACACATGACATATGCTTTTCCCATTTCCATATCAGTACGGGTGCGAACCAGTTTTATGTATCTCAAAATATAGGATACAGTCAGGGCAACAAGCGTAGTCTTTGCTCCGCTGCCCCAAGCCCCGATGAATACAATCAAATACGCAATCGGGGGGATTGCCGTAACAGCATTGATAAGACCATCTACAAGTGCGTTTTCTTTCATAACAGCACGGCTTGTCACCATTCCAATGACAGTCCCAATTAAAAAAACTATGAGCGAACCACCTAAAACAATCCCCAGCGTCGTCCAGCCGCCGTATAGAATTCTGGATAAAATGCAGCGTCCTAATGCGTCTGTACCAAATGGATATTCTGCGCTAGGGGTAGCATACCTTGCCAACAAATTTGATTCCATCGGATCATTAGGTGCAAATAGAAACCCAATAAAAAAGAATACTATCACAAGCATAGGGATGAAAAGTATACACCATTTCCGAAAACGTATTGCCTTCATTTAAGCCACCCCCTTTTTCCGTCCAATTGCCCATTGCACCAAATCAGCGGCAATATTGCAAAGAGCAATCGCCAAGGCCAAGAAAAATACTTCAGCGTGAATCATAGGGGTATCACGGTCAAGCACATGGTTTACAATCAGATAACCAAAGCCTGGAATCGAGAAAATGGATTCAATTACTGTTGCGTTGGCAAGTGCCAGCCCAATGCTCTGTAAAAAGTTTGGAACCAGTCCAATCGCTGCCCTCGGCAAAAAATGACACAACAAAAGTCTTTTTTCTGAAAGCCCACGACAGCGAGCATAAAACGCATAATCCTCATCACTTTCGTATTCCAAAGCGTCCATCAAAAGCGGCGTATAAAAAGAAGCTCCAAATACACCAATACAGATTGCTGGAGATATGTAGCTGAGAAGCGTTGTGTTTCCTGCAACAGAAATCAGCGACTTTTGAACCGCAAAATAATCCAAATAGACAGTTGCCAAATAAAAGGACGGTATCGATACACCCAATATACACAAAAGCCGTACAGCCTTTTTAGGAAATTTCCAAGGAAGCAAGAAAGCAATACAGCTAATGATTACAATGAAAATAACCTGAAAGGCTGACGCCAAACATACAATCCCTAATGTCTTTGGAAATGCTGTCGCAATATCTGTCCATACATCATGCCCATTTGCTAAAGAAACACCTAAGTCAAAGTGAAGTAAATCCCATACCCAGCGGCCATACTGTACAAGCAGAGGTTTATCAAAACCTAACTGAACACGAATTTTTTCAATTTGCTCTGCTGTTGGATTACCAATCATTCTTTTTGCGTAGGCGGTTGCCGGATCAACGGACGATAACCTCATCAACAAAAAAGACAGTAGTGTTACAAATAGCAAAGTAAATACCAATTCAACCAGTTTCCGCAGGATATATTTTCTCATATCCCGTTTCATACTATCGACTCCTTAAAAATTGGTTAGATTCCGCTAACCATTGTTCAAAAAGAAAGAGCGCCGTATGCGACGCTCCTTAGTCATCTGTTCACACAGATGGCAGTATATAGTATCTGGCATTTTGCCGCCACTCTGAAAAGACCAAACCTCCTCTATTTGGACATTTTTTTGCGGAACTCAGATGGAAGCTCCCCAAACTCCTTTTTGAACCCTTCGGAAAACTTACTTGGATTATCATATCCCATTTTAGCCGCAATTTCCGTTATGCTGTCCTTAGTATCACGGAGTAAAATTGTGGCCGCCTGCATACGATAAGATTTCATATAAGAGTAGATAGAACTCCCATAAACACCCTTGAAGCAGACTTTCATTGATGTAAGAGAAATTTCAAATTTTTCTGATAGCTCCTGCAAGGTATAGTGATTGCGAAGATTGGCTGTCATGTATGCCTGAATTTTTTTTACTGTCTGCACCTGATTTTTTGCAAAGTATCGCTGTTCCTCCTGACATTCTTGAAGTGAAACTTGATTCAAAAACATCAGCAATTCCAGAACCTTTACTTTCAGATAATAGGCAATCATCCGTGGTTCCACATGATAAAGCTCAGAAAAAATATGTTCAATTTCACTTTGACTTCTCAGCACAAGGCAGGTATCATTTTCGCAAAATTTGTCTGCAATTGCAAAGATATCTATATTCAACCCTCCAATTACACCTTCTATTCGTTTTAGAGTCTGATCTGCATGGGGTAGATCAATGGTAATAGAGATACCATGATAGTGTGACAATGGAAAATAGGTTGACGTGGTTTTATTTGTCAAACGATTGATGGCGAGATCGCCAGCACCGACATACTGATAATCTCCATTTGCAAACTCGCATTCAAAGCGTCCTTCCCGACAATGATTGATTTCCAGTACATCTGAATGAGGGAGCTTATTTTGATTTTGCCCGTCACTCATGTGAAAGTCATTATAAAATAGTTCGATTCCCGGAAGAATCTCGTAACGAGTAATAACACCCTCGCCCGTCACATTCTTCATTTTATAAATAGAGCAGCCATCTTCGCTGACAATCTTTTGAACTTCCGGGTCAAAGAAGTCTGTAAACTGCTGTTCGCTCATTTGTATTTCCTCCTGGGTTAGTATTGACAAACCGACTTTAGTATAACATTTTTTGATGCCCCAAGTCCACAATTCATTTTCATATTTTGCTTGTAGTATTTAAGCAAAATATGAAAATAAATATCTATCTAACGGAAGATAAAAATAACTCGCTGCTCCCATATAGATATAACGCGTTTTTCCTTACATTTCTTCTCCCCATTAGCGAATCGGCACAATCAGTCCTCTGTATGCGCATAATAAGGTTATTCCTTTGTGCAAACCGGAACGATACAATATTATTGAGGTGAACGATTATGCCGATTGATGGTTTAACTGCTTTAGGGCAGAAAATGCGGGAAGCCCGAAAGAATAAAGAGCTGACACAGCAGGAACTTTCTGATCTGAGCCATGTTTCTGTAAAGCAAATCGCCAATATCGAAAAAGGGAAAATGAATCCTTCCTATTTGATTTTGAGAGCATTGGCAAAGGTCCTGCACATCTCTTTAGATACGCTTATAAATCCAGATATTTCTCTGGAGGATGAGGGTGTCAATCAGATGAAAATGCTTTATTCCAGCTGTCCGCCAGAAATGCGTGACACCCTGTTGCATCACACCCAGGAAACGGTGAAAGAACTGACCGAGTTGTCCGAGAAATTTGAAACGAATTGAGCCAGTGAGTGAAATTTAACGATTCTCTCACTGGTTCTTTTCATTTCATATAAATTTAATCAAATAAAAAAGTTAACTTATACATATCAAATTTAGGTTACAAAAGGGACAAAGCTGATTTTTTACATCTACTGTCCCTTTTACATTTCCGTTATTATCTATTCATACTATATATCGTAAATAATTTCGGGTGGTAACAAAAAATTTAAAATTCTTTTAAAGTCAGAAAAGAAGTTCCCTACTCATTTAGACAATGAACTCTTTACGTTGATGAGTTGTCAACTGTATACTATTTTTTTACTTTTTTCCAAAATACAAAATATTTTACAGCAAACTGTAGAAAAGTAATAACATATACAACTAACATTACCCTAAAAAATACTGGTATCCAGCCTGGTTCACTGGGATCTGTTACAATAGTATCAATCAGGATACAAAGAATCATCAATATTAACGGAATTACTCTTCCACGAAAAATCCGATTCATCATATCCAGACGGGAGATGTCGTCACAGAATATTTCCTCTTTCTGTTGCATCTTGTCTGCTGGTTTCCTGAAATAATTGTATCCATCAAATTCTGTCAGGTATTCCCATCCGCAATCTTCAAACATTCGTATATATTCACTCTGATGTTTGATTCCTTCTTTATTGTAATCTAGCTGGTAAATTACCTTCTCAGGCTCGCATCTCTCAAATGTATATAGTCCAGGAAATGTTACGCTCTTGAATTTCCAACCTTCCAAGTGCCTTTTGCTCAGGTAATTTTCTTCTTTTTCGTACTCCATAATACTAAACCAGCGAATTTCTTTTTTGAGTTTCTTCATTGCGTTACCTCCTGTGCATTACGATACAATCTGCGGATTCTTTTTAGCTCAAGCTCCAGAACTTCCGTACCGAGTTCTGTGATCTCATAAATTTTCCTTTTATCTTCTTCCCTGATAAAATGGATTAGGCCATCTTTTTCCATTTTTGAAAGACTTCCATACATGGTTCCAGGACCAAGTACCACTTCATTTTCTGTCAGTTCTCTTACTTTTTGTACAATCCCGTATCCATGATTTGGAGTACGAAGACATAACAATATGTAAAAACTTGTCTCCGTCATGGGAACGTAAACCTTTTTTATATGTGCATCCATAAACCTTTCCTTTCAGTGCGATATATCGTACTTCGATACTTACGTTATATCGCACTGTGATATATTTGTCAATACAGTAATACAGTTATTCATAAAAAAACCAGAAAATCAGTGTGTCCATTACTGATCTCTGGTTTTTTATTTACAGATAATATATCACATGCTCTCTAATAGTGTCCTACAGAAGCATAAACTGATACAGCGTATTTTTATGGTTCTTTAAATAATCTTTGCATAAGAATCCATACTTGCATCGACTTTCATTATCAACTTACACATATCAAATTTCTTTTCATAGGTTATAACTTATATTCTATTTTAATTTTCAAAGTATACCATATCCCATGATCGTTCCGTTATTGATATCATAGCTTCTCTGGTTCACGGCATTGCTGGAGTTTCCCTCTACGGTGTATACGGTACTGCCCTCGGTTTTCTCCACGATTCCTACATGGTCTGAGGTTCCATCCCCGTTCCAGTCAAAGAAGATCAGGGTTCCGGGTGCTGGGGAATATCCCCGGCTCTTCCATTTTCCTTTGCTCTGGAACCATACGATTCCGTCATCGCACAGGGAGAATTTTGGCATCTTTCCGCTCTCGATTAGACCCGCCTGATCCCCACACCAGCTGGCAAAGCAGGCACACCATGCCACATGGCTGTCAAAGCCATACCACGACCAGAACTTCTGGCCTCCTTCATTTCCGAGCTGGGTAAGTGCCACGGATACAATCTGGCCGTTGCCTCCAAACAGGCCGGCAAACAATCCTCCGCTGGAATAATACCGCAGGACATGTGGGACGTACTCTGGATCGCCATAGGCACTCCATCCATGCGAAGCCGCCTGCTCGTTGGAAAACTGCAGGGCATTTTCTACACTGTAGCCCCCGTAGTTTCGGAGCGCCCACGTTATGTATCCGTTGCCGTAGTTATATCCTTGCAGAGACAGCTTCAGCTTGTCCATATCCTGTGGGCTGGTGCATCCGGCTTCCTTCAGGCAGTCCGCATAATACTGGATTCCCACCTGGATGGAGTAGTCTGCATCCTGAATGGCATTGGGACTGTTGGAGTACCTGGTGTTGTATGGGCACTCACTGCTCTGCATGGGATCAGTTCCCCGGCCGCCGGATTCCTGCATCATGATCGCCTGTATCACGGAAACATATTCGGGGATTCCGTACTGGTTGGCGTATTTCTGGATGACTGCCGTATAGGAAAGGACTTCCTGGCTGAGTGCTTCGTTGCTCTCCGAGCTTCCCGAAAATGCCGCACCGCCAATGATTCCAACCATGATAACCAGTAGAAGAACAATGACTGCCCCGGCGGCTCCCAGTGCAGCCATCATGGACTGCACGGTTTTCGCTGCCGCTTCCACGGCGGCCTTGGCTGCCTTGAAGGTATTCCGCCCTGCCCTTGCCGTTTTCTGCATCCGGCGGACGCTGTTGGAAGTCTGCATGGCAGCTTTCTTTGCCGCCTGCTTCGCTGCCCTTCGTTCCATCTGCTTCTGCATCCGGACCGTCAGGGCGTTGGAACTGGTCGCACGGAGCTTCTGCTCTGGCTGGACGCTGATCTTCGCAGACTGGGGAGCCGTCTTGATGGTACGCTTCTGTATGGTTTTCGGCTCCGGCTGTTTCCTTGGTTTTTCCTTGATCCGAATGGTTTCCGGCTGTTTCTGACGGATGGTGGTCTGCCTTACTGTATCTTTTGCTTCCTTCTTCCGGCTTTGTTCTCGGATGGAGAGCTGCTTCATTTCTGCTATCTCCTGTCCGTTTTGGATTCTTGGTGTCTCCCTGGCAGCCCGGATCTTCTGCTCTTTCGTTTTGACGGCATCTGAAACCACCTTTTGCCGCTGGGCTTCCTGGATCTGTACTTCCCGGATCTGTGCTTCCTGAGCTTCCCGACTGGCAGGATCGGCGGTCTGTGTGTCCCCTGTTCCTCTGGCGGTTTCTTTCTCCGCTTCTTTTTCTGCTTCTTTTTTGCCAGCGGCTCTCTGTTTGATCTTCTCGTAGGAAGTCTGTGCGGCTGTCTTTCCGGCTCTGGTTACAGTTCTGCCTGTCTTTCTTGCAGCCCATTCCTCTGCGGATGTGACTTTCCCACTGGCATATTCGGATGGGGACTGTTCTCCCATGTCATTGTCCCTGGCATTTGCGATGGTCTGGGATTTTTCCTTGCTCTCCAGTATGGCCGTCCGCATCAGCTCCTTGGGAATTCTGGAGGCAGGATTTTTGGTCTTTGGTTTTGTTGTAACTTCTTTGGTTTTGATATCCTTCATCTCTCACCTCCAGTCCCGGCTTGTCCCGCTCTTACGCTTCGCCCGGCTTGGTTGTCATCAGGCGGTACAGTTTTGTATTTCTTGGAAACGAATTTTCAAACGGCACCAGATTTCCGGAACAGCGAATCAGACCATGGCCGGCACCCACATTGGTGATGTAGGATAACTGGTTGTCTGAAATATTCAGAAGTGCCGCCAGCTCATCCCGGTCGGTGGTAGCCTGATTCAAAAGGATCAGGAACTCACTGTTCGCCAGCATCAGGCGGGCGGTATCGGATTTCAGAAGTTCCTCAACGTTCTGGGTAAGTCCGGTTACAAATCCGGAATACTTACGGATACGCTTGTACAGGCGGTAGAAAAAGTCCGCACTGTATTCATAGCGGAACAGCAGATAAAACTCATCCGCAAAGATCCATGTCGTTTTTCCCTTCTTCCAGTTCTGGATCACACGGTTAAAAATCGAATCCAGTGTGACCAGCATGCCAAGGGGCATCAGCTGTTCGCCCAGCTCCCGGATGTCATAGTCGATGATACGGCTCTTCGTGTTGACATTGGTTTCCTGGGCAAAGGTGTTCAGACTGCCATTGATAAACAGTTCCGAAGACAGAGCCAGCCCTCTGGCTTCTTCCTCCGGCTGGAGCATGAGCTGTCGGTACAGGTCCTTTAAGGTCGGCACCTGCCCTTTGTAACCGCCCCTCATATAATCCCGGTACACATTTGCGGTGCAGCGGTCAAGGATGGATTTCTCCTTTGCTGAAAGGTTTCCGGCTCCTACGAGCTGCTCAAACAGGGAAAGGATAAATTCTGACTTCTCAATCAGAGGATTTCGGTCATTGCCATAGGCAGAATCCATATCCAGTGCATTCAGATGAGTATCCGAGGTTGCCGAGATCCGGATGACCTCTCCGTTTAAGGCTTCCACCAGAGAAGCAAACTCCGACTCCGGATCGAGGATGAGGATGTCATCTTCCGTGGAAAGGGCAAGGTCTACGATCTCCTCTTTTGCCGAGAAGCTCTTGCCGGAGCCGCTGACACCCAGTCGGAAAGAGTTGCCGTTTAACAGCTTCCTTCGGTCTGCCACCAGCATATTTTTGCTGACGGCATTCTGCCCATAATAGATGCCTCCCGGCTGCATGATTTCCTGCGTATGGAACGGGATCAGGACGGCGGTGGATTCTGTAGTAAGGGTACGCACTGCATCGATTTTCCGCAGGCCATACGGCAGGACGGTATTCAGTCCATCGACCTGTTGCCACTTCAAAGTTGCCATCTGGCAGAGGTGTTTTCTCGCAATGGAATACAGGGTTTCCGTATCGGAGTCCAGTTGTTTCTTGCTGTTTGCCATATGTACCATTGTCAGGATGCCGAACATCATCCTCTGATCCCTGGTGGTCAGATCGTCCAGCATTTCCTTGGTCTCTTTTCTCTGCAGCTCCATGTCATAGGGAACCACGGCAGAAAAGTTATTGTTGGCATTCTGGCGTCTCTGCCAGTTGGTGACGTTTGTCTCCACGCCCAGCAGTCGGTTCTGGATCTCACGCACCGCTTCGTCTGTCGGTACGGGGATGATATCAATGGACAGCATCAGGTTCCTGCCAAGGCTGCACAGTTCGGAGATCATCTCATCCTTTACATAGCTGGCGTAATCTTCCATAAAAAGGACTCTGCCGTACTGCTCGCCCAGCTTGAAATGGTCGTTATGGAATTCCATCGTGTCCGGGCAGATCCAGTCTTTGAAGCTGTGTCCTTTTTTCGCAAAGGCTTTCATGTCAAATGGAAAACTCTGTGGAACGTCTGCCTTGAAAAAGTCCCGGAAAATCTGTAGCCTCTGCTCTGCATCCAGCTCTTCCCCAATAGAGGACAGCTTGGCCAGATGGGTGATGATGTCCGTTCCCACACGTGCGAAATAGGTTCTGGCTTCATCGATGTTTTTCTTGTGGACGCTGATGGTCAGATAGCGTTCCTGGTAGATACTGTTGTTGGTACCGGAGATCTTGGAAAGGAGCATGTCATTGTACTCTTTCCGGTACTCGTCCAGACCGTCCCCTTTCATCGGGATCAGCAGGGACTGCTCAAACTCTTCCTTGTTGATCTTACGATTGTTCAGGGTGATCTTCGCCGTACAGCCAGAATCTAGTGCATTTAAAAGTTCAGAGTAGTCCAGGAACATTTCCGTCTTGTCCGCTTTGCTGGCAATGGAATAGTTGATATCCGTAAACCGGAATGTCCTGGAATACTTGCTCTCCACCTGAAAAATACCATCTGGCCAAATCTTGCGAATCGGGATGGCCTGCTGGACAGACTTCGGTACTTTAAATTTTTCCTTGTCCTGTTTCAATGTCTGACTCAGGGTTTTAATCAAGGGCATCACCCCTTCCTCTTCGCTTCTTTGGTTTCTTCTGTTTCGTCCGCTTCTTTTCCAGAAGTTCCGCCCCGTTTCCCATCATTTTCTCACCCAGCCGCAGGCTCTCTTCCATGCAGGAAAAGTACAGGTTCTCCGACTTAAATACCAGCCGCTTCGGGTACAGCAGTTCGGATTTAATGACTACCCATGCAAACTGTTCTGCCGTCATGCCGTGGTAACGAAAAAAGCCGCAGGCTGCAAAGGGAGCCGCCCCAAGGATGCACAACCATCCGGTTACCTGTTCCCCGGCATATTTCCGGGTGACAAAATAGATTCCAAGGGCTGCCAGGATCGCCAGTACCGAAAATAAGCACTGCCGGAAGCTTAAGCCCCAGAACATTGACTCCTGATAGTCTCGGATTTCTTTATTCATTTTCACTTCCATGTTGTTTTCTACCTTTCTCTTTGTGATTTGTTCTTTGGTTTCTGCTTTGGTGCATTCTTTATCTGGATACCGTGGCATTCCATAAATTCCCTGGTTCCCTGCGGATCATATTCTGCCAGTTTCTTCAGGTCGAAGGCGACCTTCTGAAAGGTGCAGTAACCGGAAACTGCGGTCTCCGGCAGTACCCTGCCCAGCTTGTATTTCTGGATAAAACGCAGATGCTCTTTGCTGAAATTGTGGTCGATATAGGCTTCATTCACACCATTCAGCGGAGCATGGTGCAGGTTCACCGTAAGGTCGGAAAAGAGTTCCGGGTATCCGTATTCTGTCTGGTAGATCCCGACATACAGTCGGTCTCTGTCCAGGTAGCCGCTGACCCGTAAGAATACTTCCTCCGGCTGCTCTCCACTGTCATAAATTAATTTCGTTGGTTCTTCCATTCTTTCCTGCCTCCTATAATCCCATGATCTCTTTTACGATCCGGTCAGATGCTTTCACTGCCCCGACCAGTACCAGTAAGTTAAATACCAGCTCCCCGATGTAATTCCAGACAATCGTCACAGCAGACAGGCTGGTATCCCCGACGGCCGGCGGACTCGCCGCAAACACCGAAAAGATGATGCAGGCCAGTGCGATGATGGCACCTTCCAGACATACCCCGGCGTAAGAACGGATAAAGTTCTTGCCCACGGACTGGGTTGGCTCCCCGGCAAAGGTTGCCAGCGGGATCGGTGCGATGGCTGTATACATATACAGTTTGAACATTCTTCCGTATACAGTCAGGATCATCACAAAGGAAAGCACGGTAATTAACAAGCTGCCCAATAGGGTTACGATCCACAAAGGGATGGATTCCAGCATCCCGACTGCTTCGATCTTGTCCACAATCTCCGATGGCAGTTCCGTTACCGTTCCACCTGCCATCCCGGAATGAGACATAATGCTGGAGACGATCCCCTGCACAATGGAAAAAATCGCCGTCAGAAGCTCCATGCCGGACATGACGGCTCCCTGTGCCAGTGCGAAACGGATAAAGGCTTTCACTACGTGTTCCGGCTTTTTCATATCCGTGAAGCTCCCACAGGTTTTCACCAGCCCGGCTGCAAAAAATAAGACCAGCAGGCCGTACCCGATGGCTCGGAGCCCTCCGTTGATGTTCGTCATCACGCTCCAGATCGCACCGCCCTTGAAATTCTCCGGGCTTTGCGTCAGCAGTGTCCAGATCTCGGCCAGCTTGTCACTCCAGGTCTGCAAGGCAGAATTCAGATTCTGTACGATCCAGTTATCACTCAAACAGTTTCACCTCCCATCCTGCAAAAGTGAGCGGGGAACCAGCATTTCGCATGGCTCCCCTTCTGGTCTCTGATCCTAACCCATGATCAGGTCCAGGATCTCTTTTGCAAAGGTAATGATGATACCGCCTGCCAGTGTCAGGAATCCGTTTGCCCTCTGGCTCGGATCGTGGCTCTTTAAGGACAGGCCGACCTGCACGATACCAAACCCAAGCAGGATCAGGCCAATGGCTCGGATCAGGGAAAAGATAAACGTGGACAGGTTATTGACGACTGCCAGCGGATCGCCTGCGGCATAAACGCAGGTCGCCCCAATGCAGATCGACAGTACCATGACTGCATACAGAGCAAACAGTTTCTTCTGCCCTCTCTTCATCTTCAGCGGTGCGGTCTCTTTCCTGATTTCTGTGTGTTTCTTATTTTTCAGTAAATTCATTGGCATTCCTCCCATCAAAAAAGCTCCCCGATGATGTCCTCATCCAGAAGCAGTTCGTAATCGTCATATCTTGTTTCGTCAAATGTAAAATCGTCATGCGCCAGCGGTGCTTTCGCATAATTGAACGGGCCGGCACCTCCGTCATCGGTATACCGGATGTTGGGATGCTTCATCAGGTCATACTTGGCATCCAGTATGGGCCGCTCCCCGCGGATAAACAGAAGTGCATTCTGGTTATCCAGCATACGGACTTCATCCGGCTGTAACAGCTCCCTTCCGCTCTGCTGGAAGTTGGTGGAGTAGCTGCCGGATTTTCCTTTGGTCTGCCCGTAGGTGTTGGTGTCTATGGTTTCTTTCCCCAGTAATTCTGATACATATTTGTGTGTCTCTTTTTCATTGCCGCCCAGGTACAAAAACTCATCGCAGTTGCCCACCAGACTTTCCCAGGAGTCCTTGAACAGAGCCTTTAGCTGGCTCATGTTCTGGATGATGATGCTGCAGTAAATGGAACGGGAACGGCAGGTTGCCAGGATCTTCTCAAACTCATTTGGCAGGGATACGTTTGGAAACTCATCCATGATGCAGTTGACCGGAACCGGGAGGGCACCGCCATGCACACGGTCTGCCATGTAATAAAGCGTCTGGAAAAGCTGGCTGTAGATCATGCCTACCAGATAATTCAAAGAGGTGTCTGCATCCGGGATACAGCAGAAAAGCGCAACTTTTCTTTCTCCCATGCTGGAAAGATCCAGTTCATCAGTATTGGTCAGCTTGGCGATCTGCGGCAGATTGAAGGCTGCCAGCCGGACACCTACACTGATCAGGATGGACTTGGCGGTCTTTCCTGCCGCCTGCTTGTAAATGTGATACTGCTTGACGGCAATGCTGTCCGGGTCCCGCATCTCCAGACGTTCAAACAAAATGTCCAGAGGGGACTCGTAGTCCTCGTCCTCTTCTTTTACCTGTGCCGAGCCTAACATCTCCATGATCATGGCGAAGTTCTGTTCTTCCGGCGGAGCTTCGTGGAGCAGATACAGCATCAGTGCCTGAAGCAGTGCGGTTTCGCTCTTCTCCCAGAAGGGATCAGAGGACTGGGAACCTTTGGGTGTGGTGTTTTGTATCAGATTGGAAATAAGACGGAGCACGTCTTTGTCATCGTGGACATACTCGAATGGATTGTAGCAAAAAGATGTGTCGGGATTGATGAGGTCAAAGACACGCACCTCATATCCTTGCTTTTCCAGCAGACCGCCTGTCTTTCGGAGCAGCTCGGCTTTCGGATCGGTGATGACCATCGAACAGCAGCACTGCATGATGTTTGGCAGGGCAAAGCCTCTGGATTTTCCTGCACCGGAGCCTCCCACTACGAGAATGTTGAGACATCTGCGGTGCTTGTGGGTGTCAAGGCTAATGCGGAAGTTTTGTGTCAGCAGGATGTTCTGGGAGTACGGCTTCTGGCTATATTTCTTACAGATCTGCCGGGCATTGCCCCATCTGGCAGAGCCATGTTCTTCCCCTCTGCGGTAGTTCTTCTGACTGGAATAAAAAATGCCGATCCCAGCTGCGTAAAGTAACGTGCAGACCAGCATCGACTTGATGGTATATTCCGTATAATGAAACTGGAAGGGATGGTTCAGCTTTTCTGTGAGAACCTCCATCAGCTCGAAAAGATTCCTGCCCGGCTGGATGGCATCCGCAAGCAGGATTGCTACCCACCAGATGACAGGCAGTCCGGCAAGCCAAATCATCCAGTCTGACTTCCGGCTGTTTGTTACCGGGATGGCTGCTGTTTGGGCCTCTCTGCTCTTGGCAGGTCCGTAATGTGGAAGCTGTCCACTCCCGGAACGAGGGCAAGGCTGCTTCCATTCTCCCAGTTTACGTGGATCTGCCCTGCATCGTCTACCATATCCACCTTACCTTTTAAGCCGGGTGGCATGTGGCTCTCCCCCTCCATGCTGTTAAGCGTGACCTCGGTTCCCGGCGGATATCTTCTCCGCATGGCTTCTATTCTTTCTTGTGTCATATTTCTGTATATTTGTACCACATCCTTTCTTCATCTTCCCCTTCCACGGTATGGGCGGTATCTGGATTTCATGATCTTTAACAGGACGCTGTCGATCCCATCGGAATAGCGTCCGTTTTTCAGGTATGTGTCCCGGAGCTGGTTTAAGGCTTCCACGGATTTGCTGTGTTCGGCTTCTGTCAGGTAGAGCTTTCCCTCTTCCTGCTCTGCCAGCTTCAGAACCAGATCCCGTGTGGTATCCACCGGAAGCCCCTGTTCTTTTTCCTGCCGGAACACTTCCCGGAGTGCATGGATCAGCATGTGGTTCATGATCCGGTCCATCTTTACATATCGCATTCTTGTCATAGGCGAGCCTCCTTATTTCCTCTTTTTTCTCAACCACAACATACCACACTTCCTCCCGGAAAGCTACTGCAAAAGAGCCGGAAAAGCCCCTTTTTATCAGCGTTCCGGAGACTTTTTACTCTTGGCAGGTTTCTCCGTTTTTTCCTCCGGGATGGCAAATTCATCGGTCATAAATTCCTGCTCGCTTTTGCCAAGGTTGCGGTCTACCTGCTTGCCAATGGAATAGGCTGCACTCTTTACATCCTGGATAAAGGAGCGGAGTTCTTTCGGATCTTTCTGTCCGAATGCCTGCATCTGGCATACCTTGTCAAAGGAAAAACCGGAGACATCCACGCCGTATTTCTGTGCTGTCACATACGCCGCACAATAGGCCTGTGCCGATACCCCTGCCCGGCTGTAGCTTCCATCGTGATGGTCAAGGGATGCACAGGCCAGCTCCCGGCTGATGGAATGGAACGTTGCATTTTCGCTCATGCCATTTCGGACATAGATCGTCCGCTTGTTCGGGATGTACTGTGCCTGTACCTTATCCGGCAGATTGTCTGCGATCTGAATCCGTACCTCGCTGTCGGTCAGCAGTGCTTCCATCAGCTGGTCCATCGGCTTTGGCTCTGCCTCTTCCGGCTGCTTGGTACGGATCTGGCTGATGTCATAGGCTTTCTGGATGGAGTACCCCTGCTGGATGACACCGTCCTTTTCATATTCCTGTCCGACAATGAAGTTGTATCCCTTGCTTCCGGTCTTGACTACCTTGCCTTCTTCCTTCCATTTTTCAAAGGTCTTGACCTGCCGGATCTCCGGATTCTGTGCATAAAGCAGGAACAGGTTGTCTGTCCTCTGCGGCTTGCACTGTCCCATAAAATCAAGGAATCCTTTTAAGGAGTCCCCATTCTGGAAGACCTCCTGTGCCTTTCCATCGATCATACCCCAGATTTCTTCCCTCTCCTGCTTTTTCTGTGCGGCATATTCTTCTTTCGATAACCGCTGGGCGGACTGCTCCTGCGAGTCCTGCCCTAAAAATTTTGTCAGGTCCATCTCCTACCTCGCTTTCACCTTTCGTTTATTTCTTGCTTTCTTCTGCGTTTTCCTTGGTCCACGGTTCTTTTCCCGGCTCCGCTTCTGGGATTCCTCTGCTTTTTCCCGTTTGATGTTCTCCAGCTCCCGGCGGACACTGGGACGCTCCTGTTCCCTCTGCCCTGCATCAGTCCCTTTTTCCTGCCCGGTAGAAATATTTCTGCTGTGCAAGGAAGAGCCGGACAGATTCTCTTCCCCCTCTTCCTGCACCGGGATAAAATTTTCCGGTTCGGAAAACTCCTTTTCGGGATGATTCTGGTTCTTTTCCTCTTCAGAAAAGTCCATGTCACCGACCTGGAATGCTTCGTCCAGATCGCTGATTTCAAACTGCACCTCGCCCTCCGGCATCTGCACAGTTTCCTGTACTGCTTCGGTTTCCGGTGCTTCCATTCCGGCGGTTACCTCATGGACAGCTTCCCCGACTTCGCTCCTTACAAAATCAAGGTTCATCTTATCCATGACACGGTTGACTTTGGCTGCATCATCGGCAAAGACCATGACCTCGCTCATCTCCGGGTTCTTTTTATCCCGGATGATCACATAGAGCAGTCCTCGTTTCCTGCCCTCACTGCAGAATTCACGCAGGCGGTCAGATGGCACAGTGAAGAACTTCAATGGCTTGTTCTCCTTTAACATCCGCACCATTCTGGTCTTGCCCCTCGTTTTCTTCTGGTCTTTTAATACGGCGGCAACAAATACCGCCAGATGCTTTGCCAGCGTACCCGAAAGCCTGAGCCCGTGGTCCACGCCGTCCAGGGAATACCGGACGATCTGGTCCGCCGCATCGCCTCCATAATTCATATCGTTCACCTGCTTTCTGTTTCCTTTTGTCTGGTTTTCTCCGTCTTATCTTCTTCCTGTTCTGCCTGTCTCTGGATCTGCTCTGCCAGACGCATCCGCTCTTCCATCTCTCTGGACTGCTGTTCGATCCGGATACAAATGCGGATATCCTTCCGAAGCGGCTTCAGTACTTTGTTGATCTGACCGATCCTGACACCGTCCGGTTCGCTCCGGTAGAGCCGCTTCCGTTCTTTCGTGAGTGCCTGCACCTGTTCTTCCAACGGGGTACGGTAGGCGAGCAGTTCTTCACGGGTGGTGATTTGATGCTTCTGGAGAAATTCCATCTGCTCGATCCTGGCATCCAGTTTCCGGATATCTGCCCGGAGCACCGGGGAGATCCTTTTCGGCTTCTGCTTTAGAACACCCATCTGATACAGATAGGAATAGTACAGGGCCTGTATCCCCTTTAGCTTCTTTTTCGGGGTTCGGGAAATTCCTTCTTTCCCAGCAGGTGTCCTGCTCTTTGGCTGTAAGATCCACTGCCGGATACTCTCTTCTGAGTAATGCTTCCCCAGGCTCCGCAGACGGATATACCGTTCCATCCCCGGTGCTTTTAATGCAATGTACTTCCGGTTCAGCTTCCACTGGTATCCCCTCTGCTTCATCTGGTCCAGAAACTGTTTCCATGTGAAGCTTTCTGCCACCGCATCCCGGATATCCAGACGGATCGAGGTTCTCCAGGTCGGCTTTCCGTCCTGTTCTGCCATCCACTGGGCATAGGACTTCCCTTTGCCGTTTTTCGGCTCGATGACAGATAAGCCGTATTTCAGGCATAAGGCATCCGAAGCTTTCCGCACATCCTCATAGTAACTCCTGCTGTTGCTGTGGTACTTTTTCCCATCTTCCATGCTAACGGAATTAAACACGATGTGGTTGTGGTAATGCTCCGTGTTCAGATGGGTGGTGATGACTGCTTCGTATTTTCTCTGAAGGAGCCTTTCTGCCAGCTCCATGCCGATCTGGTGTGCCAGTTCCGGGGTGACTTCCCCTTTGGCAAAGCTCTGCACCAGATGGTAGCCCTGTACCCCGTCCATCTTGTGGTAGCGTTTCTTCGTTTCTACCATATCTTGATAGGCAGTCTCGCAGACACAGCCGATGGCATCCTCAAAAACGGAACGCTCTGTCTTGTCCCGGTTCATGGCGTAATCAATGGCTTCTTCCAGAGAGCCGGCACTCTGCCCTTTCTTTGTGGTCTTATCCTTATTTCGGATGTAAGTGATGGAATTGTCCAGACGGCTGACCGGGATGATACTGGTGTATGCCATCGGCTACCATTCCTCTTTGACCAGCCTCCATGTCTCTTTCGTCATGCGGAGCATTTCCCGGATACTCTCTTCCCCGGCCATCCCACAGCCGTTGGCTACATGGGCAAGCTGGTTGGCATTGTTGCACAGACCGGATATTTTCCGTAAAAGCTCTGCATGATGCTCACAGGGTCTTGCCCGGACTTCGCCGCCCATGACGATGGAACGGATATATTCCTCACGGGACAGGCCGCTTTTTTCTACCTGTTCTTCCAGAAAACGCAGCTCCTTTGCATTGAGGCGGACTGGTATCACATGGTTTCTTTTTCTCATCTCTTCACCTGCTTTCCAACGGGTTATTGATTACTCCATTACATTTCACGGTTTTTCCAGATCAGGAATCCTGTCAGCACGCCAATGGCTACGGCTGCAGCAATGATCTTTTTCTTCATATAGGCCTCACCCCCTTTCCGGTACCTGGCACAGCTCCATCGGGGCAAGCATGATTCCCCTCTTTTCCATCTCTTTTGCAAATTCCAGAAGGTTCCATTTCTTCCCATCGATCATAGCAGAATCGGCATCCAGATAGTGGCAGGTGGATACGTTCCGCTCTCCATTTGGGGCATTCTGCACAAGGCTCTCCCCGTCTGCCAGACGGAACAGTTCCTCTCCCTGGCTGTTTACAAAACAGATGCACACGCCGTGGTCGATGATCTCTTTCCGTTTTATCCGGCACCGCTCCAGCGCCTCGTCCTCCCGCTTTCCAGCTATGAAAAGACACATTGCAAAAACGCCCATTACTCCTCCAGTCATTGTGCCAAGTATAAATCCCAACATTTTTTCGTTCTCCTTTCGTCTGTTTACGGCTCGGTATGGGGGATTGGGGTTCTCCCCAAAGTGCGTTTGGATATCCAAACGCTATGCTTGCAAAACCAGTCGCATCCGGTTTCGTCCCCTCTGAACCAGTCGTTTTTCTGAATCATTCATTTTCCTTGATTTTGCTCAACCCATCCAGTGTGGTACAGATGATATGGAGTCTGTCAGCCATGCTGATCTCCGTGTTCATCGTCCCGGTGGTCTCTTTTCCGCAGACAACCACCATCCTGCACCGCCTTAATATCTGGTGGGACATTCTCCGCATGGCCTGCATATCCTCTGCATCCCCGTCATCAAGGAATGGGGAAAAGCTGTACTGCGGGCAGATCGGCACATATCCCAGTTCGTAGATCTTCCGGCAGTACCGCTGTACTTTGGTCTTTCCTTCTTCTGCAGAACAGCAGACATAAGCAAGTGCCTGTTCCAATACGACCATCTCCTTTCCTGGCCGGACAGGTTTCCTCTGCCCGGCGTTTTTCCAAAAAGAAACACCCACAAAGCATTCCGCTCTGTGGATGTCTTGTGGACATCTGGATTCTTTTCTTCTCTTTTTCAGATGTCTGCCAGACATCCGGCTACTGTGGTTCTTTGTTTTCCGCTTCTTCCCCAGCTTCCAGTGCAATGCGGACACGGTCGCTTCCCAGCTTATAATACGCATCGGTCACTTCAATGCCGACTGCCTGAAACCCCGACTCTGCCGCCGCAAGGATGGTAGTACCAGCTCCGGCAAACGGGTCTAAGATCAGGCCGCCCGGCTCACAGATCTGGATGACATCCTTCATCAGCTGGAGCGGCTTTTCTGTCACATGGATGCGGTTCTGGGGATTCCCATAACGGAACACACCCGGAAGGCAGGACACCGGGCGGTTGATCGGCATCGGTCCGTTGCTTCCCCATACAATATATTCTGCCTGCTGGCGGAATCTGCCTTTCTGCGGACGGGAGTTCCCCTTGTCCCAGACGGCAGTCCCTCTCCAGATCCACCCTGCCCACTGGAGGGCATCGGTGATGGACGGGTACTGTCTCCAGTCAATAAAGAGGCAGATCGGAGCCCCTCTCTTGCAGGCTTTCCGCACATCGTACAGCCATTCTGCCATCCAGTGGGTCCAGGAACGCTGGTCTTTATTATCCCCATCAAAATCCGGCAGGGCATTTTCTGCTTTCATGCTGCTGTACTTCTGGTTGGTAGTTCGGTTGCGTTCGTTCTGCTTGGTTCCCCCGGACGCATAGGGCGGATCGGTTATAACTGCATCAAAGATCCCCGGCTGGAATCCTTTGACCAGTTTTAAGGTATCTCCATGCAGGATACGCCAGTTCTCCCCTCCGGCAGACTCATCCGGCACACAGTCCGGTTTTAAAAGATCTTCAAGTTTCAGGGTATTTCCCATAGGCATCATCCTTTCGGTCGCTTATTTTCCAGATTTCTCTGGAAGTGCTTTTCTTTATGGAACTGCTCATCGGCAGGTATCCTCTTTTTTCAGTGTTTCTTTTCTTGGCGTTCTGGGCTGTTCACGGTGGTCCGACAGCTCGGTTTCCACGTATTCGCTGATGATTCCCAGCGCTTCATAGTAATTGCTGCTCTTGTGGACACGATCCGCCATTTCGTTGGCCTGTTCGGACATCCCGGCACGTCTAAGCAGTCTTGCGGCATCCCCAAGGATTGAGAAAATATTTCCGTCATGCCCTAAGAGCTTAAGTTCTGGACGGGACGGCTTTTGTTCCGGCTGCTTTTCCTGCACACCGTTTTCCGGTGCTTTCACCTGTATCTGGAAATCCGAGCCGGCACCAACATAGAAATGTAAGTATAATTCACCACCGTCTACCTTGATCTCCCGCTGTTCCAGACTTTCTCCCCAGCCATCGCTGTACTGCCCTCTCAGATACTGCCCCACCACACGGTATTCCTCTGGTGTCAGATTCTCCCGGAGTGTCAGGTTTGCACAGCCATATAAAACGCCCTCCTGTTCCTTTACCGCCATTGTAATGCGTTCCACTTTTTCCTTAATGTCCTTGTTTTGGTCAAAATAATCGATCAGGTTGCATGGCTGGTTGTCAGGCATACCGAGCCGATTGATCTCGTCAACCTTTTCTGCGATGGATGTCTGATACTGCACCAGGTCAGGTCCTTCCAATGGCTCCGCATCATCCAGATTCACAATATCTGAATAGTCCGGAATAAACTCTGCCATCAGAGGTGACAGCATTCCCACTTCTATTTTATCTTTCAAAGCATCACCTCGCTTCCCTATTCTGCCGTTTCTCCGGTGTACGGGCAGCCATTTTTGCCATGTCTGCCCAGTCTGCCCCTTCGATTTCCGGCAGGTTCTCGATGATCCGATAGCTTCCCTCGTAGGCTTTTCGGATATGTTCACACGCCCACCGTCCGGCAAAGTCATTGTCGGTACACACTTCGATCTCGGTGATCTCCGGGTGCTGGGACAGAAAATGTTCCAATGCCTGCGGCTTTTTCATGCTACGCTGGCTCTGCCCTTCTTTTGGTGCGCTGATCCCGCCAAGCTCCAGACGGTACTTATCCCGGCTTCCTTGTCTCTGTTCCAATGTCATGTGGGCAAGCACATCCACACAGGCTTCATAAACAGCAACCCGTCTGCATCCCGATTTCGCCGGAACACAAAAAGCGTATGCCTTTTCACTTCCGGCCTGTTCCATCTTAAAAGACTTTCCGCTGGCATCGTAAATCCCACGCAGGAAAGCATATCTTGCCACCTGGTTTTCATCCCGTCCTATGAACACGGCATTGTGGTAGGGCAGACTCTCATATAAGATTCCCAAATGAACACACCGCTGTAAGACCTCGCCACTGATGCCCCGCTCTTTCAGATAGCGGAACACCCTGCGGCAGTCTGGGCTGGCCGTAGGCAGGACAAATGGCTTCTTTGGCTTTGCTTCCACTGGAGGAGGGATATAGGTGGGATACTCATCTTTCAGCATTTGCACTGCCTCCAGAAAAGAACACCCGTCTACATGAATCAGGAAATTTAAAGCACTGGTGCCCCCGATATCTCTGGATTTCCAGTGCCACTGGCTGGTCTGCTCGTTAATCTTAAAGCTGTCGTGGTCTGTCAGCTCCCATTCATTTCTGGCTGAAGATTTTTTCAGACGGTTTGGCTGATATTTCTTCAGGTATTCAATGGCGGTGATCTCCCTTGCACGTTTGATTTCTTCTTCCGGAATCCACGGCATTACATCACGGTATCCCGGAGCTGCTCTGCCTTATCCGTTTTCTCCCACGGGAATTCCTTTCTTCCAAAATGCCCGAACACCGCACTCTGTCGGTAGATTGGCCGCTTCAGGTGCAGGGTGTCACAGATCTGGCTTGGGGTAAGCCCGAACACCAGAGGGATCGCTGCGGCGAGGCAGTCATCCGCACAGATCTTTCCCGTTCCAAAGGTATCCACCTGCACCATGACTGGCTGGGCAACCCCGATGGCATAGGCAAGGGACACCTGACATCGGCTGGCAAGTCCGGCAGCCACCATGTTTTTGGCGATGTAACGGGCCATATACGCCCCGGATCGGTCAACTTTGGAACAGTCCTTCCCGGAAAATGCACCGCCGCCATGCGGTACCAGACCACCGTAGGTATCCACCATCAGCTTCCTTCCGGTCAGTCCGGTGTCTGCATCCAGACCTCCGCACACAAATCTTCCTGATGGATTAATCAGGATCTTGGTATCCTCATCCGGCGGCAGCATCCAAAGAGCCGGGCGTAACACTTTCTCCCGGATCTCATGCTCCAGCTTCCGAAGGGATTTTTCTTTTTCGTGCTGGCAGGATACAATGACGGTATCCAGACGGACTGGCCTGTCATCTTCGTATTCCACCGTGACCTGTGCCTTTCCGTCTGGCAGGATTCCCATGATATAACCGCTTCTGCGGCTTGCAGACAGTTCCCTCACAATGCGGTTCGCCAGAACCACTGGCATCGGCATGAGCTGCGGTGTCTCATCGCAGGCGTATCCCACCATGATGCCCTGATCCCCGGCTCCGCTGGCAAGTCCGCTCTGAACAGAAACAGTCCCTGCCCTTCGTTCTCTGGATCGCTCCACCGCCCCGGCAATGTCGGGACTCTGCTTGTGAATGAGGGCATCCATGTGGATTCCTTCCGCTTCATAGCCTGCACTTTCCAGCACTTTTCTGACGATTTCAAACACCTGTGGCTCATATCGGCTGGTGATTTCTCCTGCCACGATGATCTTTCCTTTGGTCGCCAGCACCTCGCAGGCCACTCTGGAATTTTCGTCCTCTTTCAGACACGCGTCCAGAATGCTGTCTGCGATCAGGTCGCAAAGCTTATCCGGATGTCCTTCTGTTACGGATTCTGCTGTATAAAATCGTTTCATAATCGTTACCATCCTTTCCAAGTAAATAATAACGGCAGGAAACGCTCCTTTCTGGAACACTTTCTGCCGGATCTGGGTTATAAGTTGTCTCACATTCTGCACTTTTCTGGTACTTTCAGACACTTTTTTCAACCTAAATACTACCAATGCACACCCTTACATAATCCCCCTGTTTTGAACACATCCCTGCCCGTGCGGTCATTATTTGTCTCATTTTCTGCACTTTTCGGGTACTTACGAACACTTCTGACTCCACACTGCCCCGGAAACCGACACCGCCAGGACGATGTTCCTGGCACCGCTCCATTCATATGAACACGTGACGAGCGTCAAAACCTTATCGTATATACACTTCAGGTAATCATCTCCGGTTTCGAACACTTCCCTCTGCTTAGCTGCTTTTAAGTACTCCTGCACTGCCGCCACATCTGGAAGTTTCTGCTGGAACGGGAACAAATTCCTGTCTGCTTTCAGCACCGTGACAATTCGGTATTCCTGAATGCTATCCTCTGTCTGAAGATAAGCAAAGGGATGCTCCTGATAGTACGTTTCATCTGCATATAAGTCCAGATTTCCGAACATTGCCCCACTGTTCATGTTGTGACCGTAAATGATAAGGTTCCGACTTTCAGACACTTTACAGTCTGCCTGTAAAAACAGGCTTCCGTTGATGTCATATTCCTTTTTGTAATTCCGTTTCAGGTAAAACTCCCCATTCTCCTGTTCGGACTGAAGCACCGGGTAATCAATCCCGGTATCCGGTATTGTCAGCCATCCCTGCACATCCGGGTATTGTTCCCGAAGAGAAACAAGGTCTACCGCAGCCACCGGGCATTTTCTTCCAGCTGGTTGGTCTTTCTTTTCAGAGCCTGAGGCTCCCGGAGCTTCCGGCTCCGGGAAATTCCCTTTCAGCTCTGCCATCAGCTTTTTGTTCTCCATTGGAAGATATACCATGTGGTAAATCAGAAACCCGGCACTTGTCAGCGTCACTGCAAGGCAGATGATCTTGAAAAACCTCTGTAAGATTCCTGTCTTTGGTTTTTTCTTCATCGTTCCTGTCCGGCTTTTCTCTGCTTCTTTGGCTGACTCTTCTGCGTCTTTCCCGGCACAGGCGGTTTCCTTGCTGCTTTCAGGATCGGCTCTGTCGGGATTTGGTTCTGTCTGCAGCCCTTTAAGATCCCAGTCAGGTACGACCGTCCGGGCGGATTAAAGTTCTGCATGTAATCTTTTGTCATGATATAGACAATGGCTTTGATCTCTCTTCCATCTTTGTTCTTGACAGTGATCTCCTGCTTGTCGTAAAAATCAGGATAGCCTTCATAAAGATCCAGGCTCTTTTCACAGTCCCCGGTCAGTGACCAGAGGACGCCGTCCACATGGCTTCCCTCTTCCGGGAAGATGGTGGCAAGGCCGCTTCCTGCGGCTGCAAAGGTCAGCCGATACCCCTCCAGGCGGACGATTTCTACCACCTCCGCCTTTGGGCACCGATATGCCATCTGGTCCAGATCCATGTTGCTTCCATACGCAAAATATAATTGTTTCAGCCTATCTGCCCCCTTTTTTCTTCTTTCTTCTGGATGCCACACCCATGCCGATCAGACCGCCTGCGGAAAGAATCAGGCACAGGGCCGGAATCCAGAGGTTGGTGTCATCGCCTGTTTTCGGGTTGCTTACAAACGGGGTATCCTCCGGCAGCTTCTCGTTCGTCACTTTCTGGATGACTTCGATCACTGGAGTTTTGTCATCTACATAGGTAAATGTCACCTCATGTTTGGTCTCATCCAGCTGATAGCCCTCCGGTGCTTTGGTCTCAACCAGATAATAGGTGGCTGCCTTATCAAATTTGCCGTCCTTATAAGTTCCGATTGCAAGCAGTCCGCTGGTTGCATGGCCGTTTTCATCAGTGGTCAGGGTTTCTACCACTTTGCCATCCGCATCCCTCAGTTCAAATTCTGCATCTTTCAGTGCTGCTCCGGTATCCTTATCTGTTTTCTCAATGATCAGGCGTCCCTTTGCGGTGTCATCTTTCATGGCTACCTTCTGGATCTCTGCGGTATCTGCCACCTCGAAGGTGATCTCCTCTGCAACGACATAACCGTTTGGAGCCTGCTCTTCTTTCAGGGTGTATTTACCAATCGGAAGTTTTTCGATATAATGCGGCTCTTTACCGGAAGTCCAGGTTTCTACGATGTTGCCATTTTCATCTGTGATGGTCAGTTTGGCTCCTTCGATCTCATTATCTCCGGTAATATCCGTTTTGCTGATCTTCACTTTGGTCACGTCATCTTCCATTACCTGTTTCTGGATCTCCGCAGTATTCTCTACGGTGAATGTGATGCTTTCCGCAGTGGCATATCCATCGGCCGGCTTGTTTTCTGTCAGGGTGTAAGATTTTCCTACAACCAGTTCTTTGATGATGTGCGGCTCCTTGGTGGATGTCCATTCCTCAACAACAGCCCCGTTTTCATCCGTCAGCTGTAATCTGGCTCCCGGCAGTTCCTCGCCCGTGGTCAGATCGGTTTTGGAAAGCTCCACGGTTGTCGGCTCATCTTCAAATACAAATTCATAGGATGCTTCTGCTTCTTTATCCCCCTGGTACTCAAAAACAAATTCCTGCTCTTCTCCGGTGGTGACAAATCCATCCGGTGCATACAGCTCCTTCACATAATAGGTTCCGTCGATCGGCAGGTCTGCAATAAAGGAAATCTTTCCATCTGCATCTGTTGTTTTTAACTCGATCAGGGTATCTGCTTCCATCAGCACCTTTCCAGATGCGGACAGGATGTCGTTTCTGGTGTACAGTCCAAAGATGCCGCCTTTTAATACACGGTCGGTATCCTTTTCTTTCTTCAGGACGTTCACTTTTACTTTCTGACGGTTGTTCTGCCAGTCCTCATCGTATACGACAACCGGGGTATCCTGGTCACGGTAGGAAAGATCTACATATCGTGGTTCTTCATCCAGCACATAACCATATGCTGTGCCCACCTCTTTGACATAGTATTTTCCAACCGGAAGGTCAGATACTTCTGCAACACCGTTTGCATCAGTAGTCACGGTTGCCACCAGCTCGTCCTTAGCATAATAATCCGGGCTTACACCATCGGCTGCTTTGATATCCTCTGCAGCGTAAATCTCAAAGGTAACGTCTGACAGGCTTCCTGTGATGTACTCAAACAGATGCTCTACAACGCCTTTGACATTGTCCAGCAGGGTGATCTTATCAAGGAATTCACCCTTCTTGTTTACGATCAGCAGGGCTTTCGGCACATCGTCTTTCATTTCCACTTTCTGTACTTTTGCGGTATCCTGAACGGTGAATTCCACATCCGTGGTCTTTAAATAACCAAGCGGTGCAAGAGATTCACGGAGGGTATAAGTTTTTCCAACGGTCAGGTATTTGATCACATGAGGCTCATCCTTTACGGAAGTCCAGCTGTCGATCACATTTCCATCCTTGTCCAGAACAGAAAGGGATGCCCCGTTCAGCTCTACGCCTGTGGTCAGGTCGGATTTTGTCACCTCGATGGTGGTCGGCTGGTTCTTCTTCACAGATTTCAGCTTGATGGTCGGAATGTCCTGCCCCTGATAGGTGGCATCAAATTTCAGTATCTCGTCAGAAGATACAAAACCATCCGGTGCAGAAATTTCTTTCACATAATAAGTTCCAAGCGGCAGGTCCAGGGTGAAGTGTGCCTGTCCTTTTTCATCGCTTGTGATCTCCTGTAATAAGGTATCTGCTTTCACAATAATCTTGTCACCGGATTTGATCTCGTTCTTATTGTAAAGACCGAATGTAGCTCCAGCTACCGTGCTTCCTGTTTCTGCATCCTGTTTTTCCACGGTGATGCTTACTTTCTGGCGTTCATTGGTAAAAGTCACTTCTTCGTCTACGACTGGGGTATCCTGTCCGGCATAGGTAAAAGTTACTTCTTCGCCTTTGGCATTCCAGGTGTAGCCCTCCGGCGTTTTTTTCTCTTCTACACGGTATTTGCCGAGCGGAAGGTTCTCTACTACGGCACTTCCGGTTTCATCGGTTGTCACCGTTGCCACCAGTGTGTCTTTGGCATATTCCAGATAACGGTTGCCGTTCTCATCTTTCTGATGGTCTGCGGTATAGATATCTTCTGCGGCATAAACCTCAAACACGGCTCCTGCAAGGCTGGCTTCCTCATGGATGAAATCCTTGTCAAAACCTTTGACTACTTCTCCTTCCTTGTGGATGGTCAGTCTGCCTTTTGCCGGGTGGTTCTCGAATTCCACCTCGATGATCAGGTCACCGCTGACCGGATCTTCCTGGTATGCAGTATCGCTGTCTACCTTGATTTCCACGGTATTGGCACTGTGGGTGTATCCATCCGGTGCAGTCACTTCTTCGATGCGGTAATTTCCACAAGCCAGATTCTGTGGCAGGATCAGGTATCCATTCTCATCCGTAAAATAAGATTTATGTACCATAGTAGATGGGTAGGTGGTCACCTGTTCCACATATTTCTTGTTATCCAGATCGTATACTTTAAACTCAGTATTCGGAACCAGGACAGATTTCTTTGTCTCGTCATCTTTTTTGACGATCTTTAATTTTGCTTCAAACTCTTCGTCCAGAAGCACACGCCATACCTGCGGCTGATCCGGATTGTTTTCCGAGATCACAACCTTAAAGTCATCGACTGGTTTGAAGTTGTGCGGTGTGGTGGTCTCCCTTACAATGTAGGTTCCGTATGCAAGCGGAATGGAGCATGCATATCCACGCTCATCCGTGAACATTTCTGTCTGTCCGTCTGCGGTCAGTACAACCGGAGTTGCAGATGCAAAGTCATAGGAACCGTCCTTATTTTTCTTCAGGCTGCTCTCCAGATATGCACTGAATCCCACACCTTTTAACAGATCGGCATCGGTCTTACCATTGTTGGCTGCTTTAATGACCTGGAACGGCTGTTTGATCACATCTTCCAGAGAAGTTGCGGTACGTTCTACCGTCTGAACCAGATCTCCCTCGTCATTACACTCCAGATCATGTTCTTCCGGGTCTGCCAGATATCCAACAGGCGGCGTCAATTCTTTCACGTAATACTTTCCGAGATAGAGGTCTGCGATTTCTGCATTTCCCTCTGTATCCGTAGTCAGGGTTGCAATCTGCGTTCCTGCCGGGTAAAGGACACCTGTCTGTCCATCCGGATGAACGATATCCTCACGGGCATACAGTCCGTAAACCGCACCCTCAAGGGTTGCATCTCCCTGTGCGGTCTTTCCGGTTTCGGAATCCTCTTTTACCAGTTTGATCTTCGCATTGACACGCTCGTTCTGGAACGTGTGGCTGAAAGAAACGGTTGCCTCTTTGTCTGTGGTGTACTGGAACGTAAAAGAGTACACATCCTCACTGTTTCTGGTATATCCGGCCGGTGCAGAAACCTCTTTCATGTAGTAGCTGTTAGCGATCGGCAGGTCTGCCTGATATACGGCTTTTCCGTCTGTTCCGGTCACTACCTTCTCAATGAGGGTATCTTTTTTGACCACAACGGTTCCGTCCGCTGCTTTGATGTCGTTTCCGGCATACAGGCCATAAGTGCCGCCCGGAAGGTATTTCCTGGTTTCCTTATCCTGTTTGTATACGCTTACGCTTGCTTTTTGGCGGTCATTTTTGAATGTCACGCTTCCCATGACCTTCTCCACATTGCTTCCGGCATAGGAAAGGGTGATTTCCTGGCTTTCGCCTGTGCATACCAGATTTTGTGGTGCCTGCATTTCTTTTACCACATATTTTCCCAGATATAGATTATCCAGTGTGACACTTCCGTCATCCCCGGTAGTAAGTCCAGCTTTGACCAGTGCGTCTTTTTTATAAATGACGGTTCCGTCTGCGGATACAATATCCGCTGCGGCATAAACATTGTAAACCGCACTCTTCTGTTTCTGCTCGGTATAAACAAAGGAAACACCATCATCAGTTACCTTTGCTCCGGTCAGGACTTCTCCTAATTTATAAACAGTCAGGCTTGCCATCTGCTCTGCATCGGTAACGGTTTGTTTTACAGTATCTCCGATGACCAGTTTCACATCGTAGGCTTTGGTATCCAGCAGATATCCGTTTGGTACGGAGATCTCTTTCAGGTATACGGTATCCTGTGTTTTGGTGATCGTAACGCTGGAAGCTCCGTTGGCATCTGTGGCCGGCATCTTTGTGATCAAGTTCTTTCCATCCTTGTCACTGTAAACGCCATAAACTGCACCTGCGATGGCTTTGTTGCTCTTGCGGTCCTTCTTTACGATCTCCAGAGTTGCCTGTTTTACCCATGACACTTTAAAATCTACATACTTCTCATCGGTCACGCCCTCGCCAAATACCAGGGCAAGGTCCTGTGTCTCGCTTCCGGTTGTGATCTTGTAAGCGGAATAGTCTTTGATGATGCTTCCCTTCATGGTAACAGACCATTCCCCTTTGACATCCACTGCCTGTGTCAGCGGTGCAGATAAGTAGAATTTGGTACCGCCGCAGATCTCCACGGATGCACCTGCACTGCTTGTTTTTCCCGTTGTCACATTATGCAGTTTGACACCGGAAGGCAGTTTCATGGTGATGGTCTGCAGTTCGGATGCCTTAAAGGTGATCTCTTCTGTTCTCTGGCTGTTGCCGCTGATATATGCGGTAACATCTGCATTGGAGAAACTCATGTCCACTTCCGGTATCTCCGGCTGGCTCATGCAATAATTGTAGAGTTCCATTGCCAGAGCCTGTCCGGTTGCATTCGTACCGGAAAAAGCGTCACTACTGTTATTGGCATAAGACGCAGCCAGATGGACAATGATAAACTGTTTTCCAGCGGAAAAATCAGGATGTTTCTCTGAGAAAAATCCATTTTCGCCGGATGCTTTTGTGCCGTAGTAGCATACTTTTGCCAGTTCTTTGCTGTCACCCAGTTTGGTGATCTTATAAACACCATCCCCAGGTCCTGCTTTTGACGGCTGCACACAGTAGGCAGTTGCAGACACGTTTCCAAATTTTACGGTATATTTATAGGTTACATAAGAACCCAGACCGTAGTCTGCATAATAGTATGCAGTCCCTCTTGTCACATCTACATCCTGTGTTGCTCTTGTACTGGTATTGACTGCGGTGAAAGAAACGGTTTCCCCATCTTCCATTGCCATAAGGTCAATATCCTGTTCCCCTGCCTGCTCCAGAACATCGCTGAGTGTCAGCCCGGATTCTTTATCGGTTGTATTTTCTGTTTCGGCTTCCTCTAATGCGGCATCAAACTCAGATTCAGAAAGTCCACCCTGAAATTCGGGTTCTGTTTCTTCCGGTTCTTCTGTTTCAGATTCAGCTGTCTCCGGCTCAACAATTTCTGTCTCTACAGGCACTGTCTCAGTTTCTTCCTGCGAGGCAGCTTCCTCATCATCAGAACCTGTATCCTCTTCGGTAACTGCCTGTTCTGTCTGCGGTTCACTCTGAGCTGCTGTCACAGGCTCTTTTACGATCAGGTTTCTCCCAATCTGATAAACCGGGTGGTTCTGGTTGACTGGCTCCACATAATAAACGGCATGGTAAGTGTCTGCATGGCTGGTGCTGAAGTTCTCCCCGGCGTCATTCTCTGCTTTCTGGAATGTCACTTTGACTTTGCTTTCGTCCTTGATTTCCAAATTTGTAAAATCCGTGGAAACATCAAAGTCCTGTCCGACTTCCAGCTCCAAATCGGTGGCTTTTACCACTTCATTTTCATCCAGCTGATCCTTTACGGATTCATACGCTGGCGGTTCCGCCGCTTTCGGCTCTTCCGAAGCATACACCGTCAGCGGTGAAATGACCGTGGATAAGATGGTGACTGCCGCCATCACCCCTGAAAGGATTCGCCTGAATCGATATTTACTCTTCATGTTTTCTACCTCTTTCTTCTTTTTCTTCATTTTGCATAAGAACAGCCGGATGTTTCCACCCGGCCTGTCTGTTCTCATTATTCTGTTATCTCGCATCATCTGTCCGTCTTGGATTCTGCAGACAGGCATAGGTACTTTTGTCATACCGCCATGCCTTATCCCCGTCCAGATTGGCAAGTAGATGCTTCCGTACATTTTTGTATTCGTCCCCGATCAATCCGAGGCGGAGCAGAAAGGTGCGGAACGTAAATGCCGGGTTATCCCCGATCTCCGTCTTTTTTGCATGGGTACAAGATTGGTTGATCGCCTGTGCGGATATGGCAAGTGCCAGTGTGATATTCGACCGGACTTTTCCTGCATGGAGGGTGCTTTCAAAACAACGCCATTCCAGTGTTCCCTTGGAAAAAACAGCATGTAGGTTTAAGGCATAATACCTTGTCCAGTTGTAATGCTCGGAGCTTCCGTCATTTCCCTCATACCATGCCCTTTTGAATTTTTCCATCGTGATGGTGCTGTTTGGCATCCGGCGGATCTTCTCCAATACCATAGGACGGACTTTCTGGCAATACTCATCTTCCCTTCTCGTCTGTACATTTAAGGCTTTGAACAGAATATCCTCTTTGCAGTACATGATCGTCAGTGCATTTTTCAGACTCCTTGGTGTATGATTGGATGCGTCCACATGGACATGCATGCCACAGGATGAATTGACAAAAGCACCTGCGTTTTTGACACACCGCACCACTTCCTGGAGTTTCCCCATTTCCGAATATTCCAATTTCGGGGATACCATTTCTGTCGAATAATCTCCATCGGCATCTATTACAGTACCATTTGCCAGCCTTTCACAGTCGATACTGCTGTCTCTTGAAAATTTCCACGTTTTTCCATCTGAATCTTTTACACACCAGGAATCGTAAGAACGGATATGATATGGCTCTGTTCCGAACATTCTTCCAATCGCAACAGCCGCATCATAGCGGCTGATACCTGTCATCTCAATCTCTGTACCAAAATACTGGTCTTTTAGGTCGATCTGCTTCACCCACCCTTCGCTTCTGGAACAGGTGAGCCGCTTTGGATCTCTTCATCTACTGCTTTCAAATTTCTGCCTATTGCTTCAATGACATTGACAGTGACACCATTACCGGCCTGCTTGTAAAGCTGGTTATCCGATGTTTCTTTTTCCATCTTGGAAATCTGACCATCCCGATATCCCTGCAGCCGCAGACACTCCCTTGGCGTCAGCCTGCGGATTCTGCCGTGGTAAATCACTCCATGACGGTCAGTTGCCGTAATGGTGAACATTGGCTCTTCCGGTTCTTTCATCCTTCTTCCATTCTGGCGGACTTTTTCCTTGGCCGGTGTCAGCACTGCCCTTGGCGGTTCTTCCACCAGCACCCCGGAACTTTCGCCTCTGTGGTTATGGATGCTGGAATCCTGTCTGGTATTCAGACATCTTGCAACGTCTGTCACCAGCGGCGGAGGGGAGATATCTACAAAATGCAGTGTTCCCTGCTGGTTTCCGGTCGTCAGGGTATGGGCGATCTCATGCCCGACTCTCCCCCTGCGACTGTTGATTCCCGGATATCCGAGATCGATGCTGTCCCCCTCGTAGGCCATCTTGTATCCTTTTCGGGTGTTTTCCTTGATTGTGATACCGACTTCGTATAATCCGGTCTTGCCGCCCATACCACCAGACCCGCTGGTCAGCGTGCAGCTCAGTCCTTCTTCTGCGTAGACTCTTTCTCCCTGTTTGCCAGCATGGACTTGTATAAGAGCTGTTCCATTTGCTTTTGGGAAAGGTAATATTTTTCCGGCACATCTTCCATCAAGATATCCGACAATATACACCCGCTTCCTTGACTGGGGGACTCCGAAATCCTTGCTGTTAAGCACTTTCCATTCGACATGATACCCCAGTTCAGATAGCGTACTGAGGATGGTGTGAAACGTCCGCCCTTTGTCATGCGAAAGCAGACCGGGTACGTTTTCAAGGAGAAAATACGCAGGTCGTTTGTCTGCAACCAGTCTGGCAACTTCAAAGAAAAGGGTTCCTCTTGCATCGGCAAATCCTTCCCTTCGTCCAGCGATTGAGAATGCCTGGCAAGGAAATCCCGCACATAAAAGATCAAAGTCCGGCATTCGTTCTGTTTCAATATTTCTTGCGTCATTACAGAACCACTCTCCTTCCGTATCAAACAGCACCCGGTAGTTGTGGTCTGCATACGCATCCGCTTCACAGTGTCCGACACAGGTGAAGCCTCCTGCCCTCTGCAGCCCTTCTCGGAATCCTCCGATCCCACTAAAAAGGTCAAAAAATCGAATTGTTCCGGCTATCAGCCTCCCTTCGCTGCGAAAAAAACAGTGCAGATTTCTCTGCACCGTTTCCGTCTTTTAGTTTCTGTTTTGTGATGTCTATTCTTCTGATTCCGCTTCCTCTGGCTCAGATTCTTCTGCTTCTTTGGTTTCCAGTTCTGTTGGCTCTGCTTCCGCTGGCTCTTCGTTTTCTGGCTCTGTCGGCTCTTCATCTGCTTCAGCTTTGTCCGGTTCTGGCATTTCTCCGTCTGTTTCAGCTTCCAGTGCTTCTGTCTCAGGCTCTTCTGCTTCAGGTTCTGCTGACTCTTCATCCGGTTCTGATTCCGCAGTCTCAGGATCTTCCATTTCTGATTCTGCTGGTTCTCCTTCTGTTTCTTCGGCTTCCTCTGGCTCTGCTTTCCATTTGGCTTCCTCTTTTTCGATTGCCTCTTCGATAAGCCCGATTAAGAAGTCTTTCTGTTTCATGCCATTCCTGGCGAGGACTGCTTTCAGTCTGGAAAATAAATCCTCGGTTACCTGTACTGCTACTGTTCTTAAATCTGCCATGTTCGTCTTTTCTCCTTTTCTTGTCATGTGTTCTTCGATTACCGTTTCAAGGTATTTTGGTATGCTGATTCCTAATTCTTCGATCTCCAGTTTCATCTTTTCATGTAAGTCTACCGGGATCTTTCCGCATATGTTTTTCATCTCCATGCGTTTGTTCTCCTTTCTTTTTTCTATACACAACATACCTTAAAACGAGGCAGAAAGCTATTCACAATACCCAACGAATATACGCTTCCCCAAAGCCCCCAAAGGATGCAGATCCAATAACACTCAATAGGCATCACCCCTTTCAAAGATCCGTGATTTATACTAATTTGACTGCTTGAATTTTGGCTATTTTAGCACCGGGAAAGACTTGACTTTTTCAGAATGCATCCTCAAGCCCGGAGAGAAAATCCAGCATCTGGGATGGGATTTCTTCCTTCTTTGAAACACTTTCCCCGGAGCCTGAAATGGAAATACCTGCCAGTTCTTCCCGGATTGCCTGCCGGATGCTTTTCTCCAGCTGGTTGTTTTCCTGATCTTTTAAGATCACCTGAACCAGATAGCTGCTCTTTTGTCCATCCGGAACACTTTGCAGGATCTCCCATGCCTTTTTGTGGTCCGTGTTATCAAGGTTCAGGCGGAACGAGAAAACGGGCCTTTTTACTTCGCACACATCTGCCCCACAATCCGCTCATAGCCGGAAGCGTTGGCGTGTACGTCTGTCAGGTAAATCTGCCGACACAGCCCGTCCTGCGGTGTCACGTGCCGTTTCAGAATGCTGGCTCCGCCGCCCATGATCACGGACGGAATTGCCTTCAGATCGAACCCGGCTTCCATAATTGCAGACAGTATTTTCTCCGTGTAGAGCCTTCCCTGCCGGACAATGATTTCTTTTGCAGCCGGGTCCATGCTGCAGCTCTGGCCGTTCAGAACACGTTCAATCTGAATGTCCGTTACAGACAATCCGGTATTTCTGCGTACCTGCTCGGTGATCTCATCCACACACCGGATCACACCAAGCTCCAGGCTGCGGCAGGTTGCGGCGTTTGGAACACTGTTGTCCAGCCGCATCAGATCTACGGTCCAGCCACCGATATCTGCGAGAAGAACAGAAGGCTCGTCCCGAACACATTCCGGGTGGAGAGCCAGGGCAGAGTATCCCTGGGGGAACAGTTTTACATCCTGAATCCGGATCTCATAGCTTTCATCCTCGTACTGGAAACGCAGAGGCTGCTCTTTCCGAAATAGATATTCCAGGAAGCCTTTTTTCTCCCTGCCAAAACTTGCCAAAGGGAGACCGGCTGCCAGAACCACATCTGTTTTCCGCTCTTCCCGGCGGTAGCGGATCTCCTGGGCAATGGCTGCCATTGTCAGAAGATAATAATTATCATTGGAAGTCTTGCTTCTCACCAATGTCTGCCGCCCAGTTCCACACACATAAAATTTTCCATTGTACTGCAGGACATTCTGCATGGTATACGGCTCGTAATCGTATCCGGTAAGTCCTGTCGGGAAACACACATGGGGAGTTTTGATGGCATAATATCCATGATCGATTCCTATAATGATAAGTCACCACATCCTTTCTGGTTTTCTTTGTTCTTTTCCAGCAGGTAGTCTTTTGGTCTGGAAAAAGAGAAAAAGGGCAGAACCCCGAAGAGTCCTGCCCGTAATCAAAAATACAGCTATGTATATTTTGTAAATAAATACGCATAGCTGTATTCAATCATTTTTATTTATTAATCAACGCTGCAAACTGGAAATTGTATTTGTCGCCCTGGCGCATCATTGTTGTGTTATTTCACACAGCAAAAATATACCATTGATCCGTCAACATGAACATCAATTTCTTTATACAGTTTCCGAAGGATATCTTTCAGTTCTTTCTCCGTCTGGAACGGTGGGGAAAACCAGCCTTTCTTTGCAAGAATATTTTTTACCAGCCAGTCCGTACGTTTCGATTTTTCCTTTATATAAAAGCAGGCAATGAATTTACCACCTGATTTTAAGACACGCCATGTTTCATGAAATGCTTTTTGCTTATCAGGAAAAGCGTGGAAACCATTCATGCTGACAACGATATCAAAGGATTCATTATCCAGCTGTAGATTTCCCACATCGCCCTGAACACACCTGATATGTGCCTGACCATCAAGTCTTTTTCTGGCTTGTTCAAGCATATCCACACTATAATCAAGGCAAGTAATTTGTGCATTTTTTAGGGATTTCCATTTGCGCTCCGTAAATACAGCTGTTCCAACTGGAACATCCAGAAGATTTCCCGAAAAGTCGTCAGGAATATATGATAAAACTTTTCGTGCTATATCATTATCATCCGTACCACTCCAAAACAGCTTAATATACAACCTACTGAAAAAATTTCCTTGAGTAAGAACATCGTCATATATATTTTTTGATGTTTCATAAGCGTTTTGTATTTTGTCTGCCATATTGTCCCTCCAAATTGGAATCTGTACTATTCATTTCGGATTTTTCTCACATTTCTATTCATCATATGTCTGCCGTAATGCCTATAAACAACCTTCTTTATCGGTGATAATTCCTGATGATGTTCTTTTAACAAATCATCAGGACAATCATAGACACCAAAATCCTGATTGATTCCCTCGCGCTGGATATATGTATTATTCCTATTGAAATCGATAATCGGATGTTGAAAATCCTTAACTGCAACACCATAACCACAAAAAGCACCGACGCAATCTGTATTCATAGCCTGTAGCTTTTCAAGATATTGCTTATCTAATATGAAGGCCTCAAGTTCGTACCAGATTTCTTCGAAGTAAACCTCAACCCAGCTATGGAAGACATTCTGAGGCGCTCTTTTATAAACAAGTCCTGTCATAGCACCTTTCTGTAATTTCTTATCGATTGTAAAGCCATGTACTCGACACGGAATATCACAGGCACGAAGCAGTGCCATAAACAATGTTCCCTTGGTATTACATTGTCCATAACCATCAGAAAGGACCTTGGAAGCGGATATATCGTCATCAATATTGTATCCAAATAAAATTTCATCTCTAACAAAATTGTAGATACTTTTGATTCGTTCAAAATCCTCTATTTCCTTCCAGCCTCTACTCTCGATGAGTTCCTGAATAGACAAATTTGAATAATCAAGCATATGTGTTTCTCTAAGATATTTATCCAAATTCATATTATCAAGTTTCACTTTCTGCCATCAGCTTGTTCAGCGGAATTCTTTCCGGGTATTTTCCTTCGGTCAGAATCTTGTATAAATACCTGTTATCCAAAATCATATCGTCCCGTATAACCTGCCAGTTTGCCTTTTTTCTGAAAAAAACCTTGAAGATCAGAAAGTTCATGATTGCCCCAATTACCGGTGTTGTCATGCCGAAAGTCTCGGTGTGACAGAAATGGCATCCTGTTTCAGTTCTTTTCCCTTCAAAGGTGATGAATGCTGTCTTCTTGTCGCTCCGGAATACAATACGGAAGTGGTTCTCATCCTGTTTGCATTCCGTAATCGTGCCTGTCACATCGTAGTCCAGCCCCATAACAATCTCGCGAAAGCGGATCTTGCTTCCCGCATGATAGTTCCCGTTATATAGATTGCATTCGATATGGTAGGGACTCCATTTCACAAACTCTTCTTCAAAGTTAGCGGCCCATGCCTCCATTTTCTCATAGGAAGCCGGAATCTCTATCTGCTCTGTAAGAATAACCATCGTCAGTTTCTCCTTTTCTGTTAAAGTGGCATTGGTGTCCGTGCGATCAGAATTATCGTCAGAATCGCACCCACAAATGCCGCAGCACTGATGATTGCCAATACCGTCCTGCTGAGTTTTTTCTTTGCTGCTTTACAGATCAAAGCGGTGCAAGCCACACAGACAGCCGCAACCACAAGTGCAATGCCCAGTGTTTCCCATAGCCACGATAGTTCACATAGGATTCTCATACAATCATCATTTCCTTTTTTAGCTGTCAATTCCGATTTGCTAAATTCATTTTCATTGACAATGGTATCATATTTTTTATTGATAATCTAGTTCCTGAATCCATTCTCTGGTTTCCATTGGTGTATTTTCGCAAAAATCCTGAATCCATATCTCATGGAGTCTGACTTCTGATTCTGTACTGTCTATGTTTCCAGCACACCCACCTGTTTCCTGGAGTGCTTCCAGGCAAGCCCATTCCTTTTTGAAGTCTCCTGCAAATTCCATCCAAACTTTTATGTGATATTCCTTAAAACCAAGATGATAAATCAGATAAGTCAACCTGTCGAAATCAGCTAACTGCATTTTTTCTTTCTTAAGTAATAGCCTTTTATCATGCTCGCTGCATAAATATAAAAATGCAAGCTGTTCTATCTTTGCCTGCTCCATATATTTCCCCCTTCTCTTCTGTTTTGTCTCACTTTTACAACCGATTCTACCTTGTCCAATCGTTAAAATCAATACAGATGGTGCAAAAAGTGAGACAAGCCATCCTTTTACCAGAGAGGAAGAGATTTAAAATGCCAAAGCCAAGGACACAGTCTGGTGAGAAGAATCTGATCAGCCAACGGTTGATTGAGCTTCGCAGGACTCACAATATGTCTCAGCGTGATCTTGCCTATAAACTCCAGTTAGCTGGTTACGATATGGATAAAAATGTAATCACCAGAATCGAAACAAACAAGCGTTATGTCACTGATCTTGAATTAAAAGCCATTGCTGAAATCTTTCAGGTTTCATACATATTTCTCATTGATGGCAAAGACGAATAGAAGTGACAAATGGGGAAGTTCTTTTCGGGCTTCCCCATTTTATCCGTCCTTATTACAGATTCAGTAGCTCTAAGATTTTCTGCATACCAGCCTGATATAAAGATTCCGCATATAATATCCATCTTTCACTGACTTCTGTAACATATGCATCTATCGTTTTTCGCTTTTCTTTTGATAAGCCCATTGCCTGAACCTGTTCTTCATATTTTGATATTTTTTCCAGCATTCCCTGGTACACTGTATTTTCTTTCAGCTGATCCTCTACCTCATCAATCCAAGTATCCATCAGCAACTCCAGCAGTTTCTTTGTGTCACCGTCATCCTTTCCCAGTATTGCTTTTTTTATTTTCCCCAGCATAGCTCCATAAGAAATCATTTGAGCCTGTCCCATATAAAAATGGTACTGTTCTTCTATCATTTCCTTTTCGCTCTCCAGTTGGAAATATCGGTGCACTGCCTTATGCTCTTCTGTCGTTAGGCTGATTGACTCTTTCGACTCCATAAATGTTTCTATCACTGGATACTTCTCTGTAAGTTGCAGTATTTTCCTTTGCAGTCTCTGGTATTCCGCATTGTGCTTTTTCAGATAGGTGCATACCTGTTCTCCTATCCGTATCCCCAGGCACTGCTCGTTCCAGATGATATCTGGCTGTGTTGTCATATCGGTTTCTCCCTTCTGTGTAGTTTCTTCTATTCCAAGCACAAGACTATACCACACTTCTGGGAGAAAGCTATTCAGCAAATCTACTGAAATGACCGGGCAGATACTGTGCAATCTGTTCTTTCGCTATAATAAAAAATGGCATGGAAGAACCTTATTCTTTCATACCTACTACAGATTTCTATATTTAACTAGATACACATCTTTTTCTATTAGTTGTGTATCGTGTACCTATTTATCATAAAAAACAAACTGTATACACTTCATACACCATTATAAACTGTACTCCATTTTAGGGAAACCGAGAATAATCTCATCAAAAGATTCCACATCTATGTCAGAGTCTTCTATTTCAGGTCTGATTTTTTTATCTGCCATTTCAATACTGCTTCTTGATTTTTTATTCATCCAGTTCAAATCATCTTTGGTATATGGAACTTTGGGTTTGATTTCATATAACTGACAGTTGCCTGCCTCAGCTATTATTTCTGCTTTTTTTCTTGTTGTGCCTTCTGCACTAAAATATGCAACTAACTTCTTTGTCATATCTGTTACCTCCAAAAATAAAAATGTGCAAGATATTCCTTATCTCACACATATTATATAATCTGTTATTTTATTATGTCTAATACTTTCATCGCATATCGTATTAGTAAATCCATTACTATCCTTTCTGATTATAAATCAAATTATTGTGCACCCTTTACACCCGTTAAATCTTTTATCACTTCTCCTGCTATAATAAGACCTGCAACAGAAGGTACAAAAGCCACGCTTCCCGGAATATCTCTTCTCTCGGTACATTTATGCTCAGCTCCGGGCGGACATATACAATCGGTCCTGCAGCTTATGGACATATCTTCAATAGGGCGGGTTGGCTTCTCTTCCGAATAAACCACTTTAAGCTTTTTCACTCCTCGCTTTTTAAGTTCACGTCTCATAACTTTTGCAAGAGGGCACATCTGCGTCTTATAAATATCCGCAACACGGAATGCACTGGCATCTAACTTGTTTCCCGCTCCCATAGAGCTCATAATCGGTACGCCTTCTTTCTGGCATTTCATTACAAGTTCTATCTTTGCCGTTACCGTATCTACCGCATCAACTACATAATCATACTCGGCAAAAGGAAATTCATCTGCATTTTCAGGGAGAAAAAAACATTTGTGAACGTTTACCTCAACCTCCGGATTGATATCAAGCATTCGTTCTTTCATTACGTCAACCTTGTATTTTCCTATGGTTTTTCTTGTTGCGATAATCTGTCTGTTAATATTGGTTAAACATACCTTGTCGTCATCAATCAAATCAAAATGTCCTATTCCGCTTCTTACGAGAGCTTCGCACACATATCCGCCTACGCCTCCGATGCCAAATACCGCCACTCTCATATCAGCCAGTTTTTTCATGGCATCTTCTCCTAAAAGCAGTTGTGTTCTTGAAAACTGATTTAGCATGATTCACACCTTTCCTCTTCCATTTCCTGATTAATAATATCTTCATTGTCAGCCATTGCCTGCAAAGTCATTGTGAGAAGTTTCTCAAGGTCCCATCCCAGCTGGTCCGCACCTCTTTCAATTACTTCTCTTGAGCAGCCTGCCGCAAAGCCTTTGCTTTTATATTTCTTTTTTAAGGATTTGAGTTCCATATCTTTAGTGCTTTTTGACGGTCTCATGAGTGCAGCTGCCCATATAAGCCCTGTCAGTTCATCCGCAGCAAACAATACTTTCTCCATTTCATGGACAGGCTCCACATCCAATGTCACGCCACATTCAATGGTAATTCCGTATCCATGGGATACAACACCGTGAATAATATCCTCTGAAACACCTGCTTCTCTCAAAAGTTCAGGCGCTTTAAGGCAATGCTCCGCAGGATAAAGTTCAAAATCAATATCATGCAAGAGTCCTACAATTCCCCAATGTTCTTTTTCTTCCCCATATCCTAACTTGTCCGCATACCATTTCATTACTGCCTCAACAGTAAGCGCATGCTGGATGTGAAATGGGTCTTTATTATATTTTTTTAATAAGGCAAAAGCCTCTTCTCTTGAAATTTCACTCATAAAATCAATCTCCTTATTGGTGTTTATGATATTGTACTTTCTTTATTCCTACTATGTCAATATGATTTGTATGCAGTTATAAAATTTATGCGCTTATTTTTCCGAGCATAGGAAAAGCATCAACCATTGCTGATTGATGCTTTAAAAAACTTTAATTAAATTTTGCTATTTATCTAACTGAGAATCAATATCACGGCCTCCATACATCACTCGCATGATTGAAACAGTCATATTTCCATTATTCACGATATAAAATACACAGTAATTATCAACAGGAACAATATGAAGCCCCCGGCTTTTCCATGGTTCCTTATTGTAAATCCGAAACCGTTCTGGCATACTGTCAAGGTTCATAATACATTGCTCAATTCGTTCTAACTGTCCACTGGCATTTTCAGGCGACTGAAGTTCATAAGCAATATAATCGTAGATTCTTCTGATATCTTTATCAGCCTGATTTGTGATTTCAATATTGTAAATCATAAATTGTAATCTTTACGGATGTCCAAAAAAACTTTTTTCGCCTCTCTGGTTCTTCCGTCTTTGATATCCGTATATCCTTTCTCAAGTTCTGTATCCAGTTCTGATTCTGATAAGGCAGACATATCTACAGGACGAGAAGATGGTATCTTCACATCAAATGGAAGTCCCCTTTGAAGAATAATCTGTTTATAAAACATATTAATAGCACTTGAAGCCGGTATGCCCAATATTGATAAAATGCTTTCTGCCTGTTCTTTTACATCCGGCTCAATACGGGCATAGAGATTAGCTGATTTTACTGCCATATAAAGCACTCCTTTCAGATATTTTCTAATCATATTATATGCTTATGTGTGTACAATAGCAATACATCTTTATAATTTTTAAAGTTTTGAGGGTCGGTGAGGGTCGGCGTATACAATACCTGGCAAAGAAAAGTATGAGCATGAAACAATGTCATCCAATACCGCATACTACGATAAACTAATCATCCACTTGCGCCTCTTAAAAATAACAAGCGATACAGCAAGCCTGAATATTTCCTCCGTGGTAAGCAGTGTATACACACCAACTATGCCCCACTTAAACACATACGCTGCAAGCAGACACAGTGGAATTCCGATGCACCATGTGCCAACAATATCAATCACCATAATAATTTTGGTATTGCCGCCGCTTCTGATAATTCCACCGCCAAGAATCATATTTTCAACCTTGACAGGTGCATATAGGGCAAATACAATAAGCAGTATCTTTCCAAGTGATTTTACGCTGTCATCCACACGGTATAGTTTGGTATAGACTCCTGCCATTGTAATAAGTAATGCGGATACCACAACCGCACCAACCAGACCTGCATACATAATCTTCTTTGACTCCGTGTAAGCCTCGTCGTATTCTTTCCTACCAAGTCGCTTGCCGACCATTACCCCGGCAGCTGCTGACAATCCGCTAAGTGCTCCTACGATAAGCCCCTGTATAGGGCAGGTAAGTGTATAAGCCGCCAGATTGGAAGTTCCAAGATGCCCATATACTGCAGACTCAACATTCTGTCCAAGGCTCCATAAAAATTCACTGATGAGAATCGGCATAATCATGATAAAATAGTCCTTAATGGTAATTTTGCTAAAATGCAATGACCATACCGGTTTATCCCCATCTTTCCTGATACATAAGGCAAATCCAGCAGTAATAACTACAAGATTAAACAACTGTGAAATAAGTGTCGCAATCGCAGCACCCTTTATTCCCATACATGGAAATCCGAATTTTCCAAATATCAGCAGATAATTAAGTCCGGTATTTACACCAACCGCTCCAAAGCTTGCCAGAAATGGTATGGTAGCATGCTCTCTGCATCGCAGCCATGATGATAAAATATTGCTTATTGCCATTGGTATATAGGAAAAAGCTATAATTCTGAAATATACTGTACCTGTGTTTATAATACTTGTATCTGTAGTATAAAGTCCGAGAATCTGCCTTGAAAAACATCCGGAAGCCAGCATAAATATTCCCGATATTAATATCCCACAAATGAGACTCACATCAAAGCCGCACCATGCCTCTTTTGTATCTTCCGCACCAATAAACTGTGCAATCAGTATCCCCCCAACTGTGCTTACCGCACCGATTACCACCGAAAAAATTAAGGAAAAATTACCGCATAATCCAACTGCAGATATATTAGTTTCACCTAATTGTCCTATCATAATCTGGTCAACAATTGAAAAAGAAGCCTGCAGCATACTTTGCAATGTGATCGGAATTGCTATTTTACATAATGATTTCATAAACTTTGACATCATAATTTCCTCGTACTTTCTCTTTTAATCAATTCGACCGGCAGAACTATTTCCTTCTTACATTCTGCTCCATCGCGCATTGCCTCAAGACATCTGATTGCAGTCTTTGCTCTAAGAGATGACTCCTGATGAATTGTTGTAAGCGGGGGATTGCTCTCCTTACTTGCTATGTTATCATCAAAACCGATTAGCTGGATATCCTTGGGAATCTGAATACCCTTACTCTGCAAAAAACGCATAAATTCAAGTGCATAGAAATCTGATACTGCAAAAACAGCAGTAACTTTTTTCTCAAACAATGCCTGATATTTATCCTCATAAAAAATCGTCCTTTCCTTTTCTGTCTTAGGTATCTCCCATCTTAATATTTCTCCGGGTTCAAAGGCTTTACTAAATCCCTCAATTCGCTCTTTATCCATGCAAATAAAATTATCCGCTATGCATAATGCCTTTTTATGCCCAAGTTCCTTTAAATATTTTCCTGCCTGATATCCTCCGTCATAATGATTGATCACCAGATTGACCATCTTGGAACATTTTTCAAAATAACCATCATACACCACAAAAGATATTCTCATCTGATTTCTCAGTTTTTCATAATCAGTTTCACAAAAGCCCATAAGTATCAGGCCATCCATATTCCACATGGACGCAAAAACCGGAATTTCACCTATATCCGATGTGGTTTTTATCATCAGAAAATAACCTTTTTCATTTACTTCATGGGAAAGAGCATTTAGTGAGGACATCACAAATCCATCTTCTAAAACCCTGCCCTCATACTTTTCATGGTCATTCACCACCACCCCGATGATTCTTGAATTATTTCTTGCAAGCAGAATGCCTGCCATATTTGGGATGTATCCGGAGTTTTCCAGTTCCTGCTGGACACGTTTTACTGTCTCATCCGAAATTTTCTCTGTTCTGTACCATTCTAATTTCTTCTTTTCCGTTTCTCTGATTATATGGTACAATAAAAGCACGTGTTTTACAAAGGTTAAACGCGTAACCCATCACAAAATCCGAGGCTCTTTTTTGTTATATTTTACCAAATATTACGCATTTAAATTTGCATCATCACACGCAGAAATGCATAAACCATTAATACTACCAGGAAAAACTTTTTGACATTAGGACAAACCTCTCATACTATACTCCAATTTCTCCCGAAGTTCTGCATTTTCTTTTTCTAACTCCTCAATTCTTTTTCTCTATTATCAAAGCCACAAATAACTTCTTCTTGGGATATTGCATCCCCAAAACCGCCATCCACATCAAAACAATGCTTTACTAAATAAATTTTATTCATGTAATCCATCTCATCTTTCCTATTTTAATCACTCGAATTCAATAGAATTAAAATTTATTCTTCAATCTTCTTCGGAAGTACTCCAGATTCCTTCGCAATCTTTTTTTCCTGCGATTTTACTTTACGCTCCAACTTCTTTATATCTTCTGATGGTGGGAGCTCCTCCGGTTTAATTCCTCTAGTGCCAAGCATTTCACGAACCGTAGTATTATTCTGCACATGTTCCGTAGTAATAGCTCCTTCTCCCTTTAAATCCTTTTCTTCCACGTTGTAATTGGTCATCTCTGTTGCAAGATTCTTGGCTGCAATCGTAAGCGTTGGCAGAAAATCTGCTAGCGGTCGTTTATCGCTTACACCGAGTTTTTCCTTCATTTCCTGCGTACTTCTTCCACCAAATAATGCCTGGTCACCTTTTGAACGAATGCGTCCAAATCCAGCATCATCCACGCCACGCTCATAAATATTTTGCGATAATCTTTTTTCAGATTCTCGTAGCTTTCCTCTTGCTTCCGTTCTCTGAATGTAAGCAATTCTTTCTTCTATCAATTCTTGTTTTCTTGTCTGTACAGCAAAATAACTTTGTGCAAAAGCAATTTCCTCTTTTCTTGGATCTCCATTTTGCGCAATAAGGTAACATGCATATCTAGTAAGCATAATATCATCCACATCTCGAACCGCATTACTACCAATCTCAACCATTTTGACGGCGTCGGCAAAATGGTCTGAAACCTCTACTTCTGCACTTTTACAAGATTCCATTGCTCGATTTATCGCATCTTTAAATCTACGCCATGTTGTATAACCCAAACATCCCATAAGCTCTCTTGCATACCAAAATTCAACTGTTCCCTCCTCTGTCGTGTGCATAATATCATCAAACATTTTTTTCATAGTACTTATTGTTTTCTTATCCATTATCTCTTATCCTCCGTCTTCTCTTGATTCTTTTTATCAGCCAGTTGCTCTATCCGAATCTTATACTCCATCAAACGCAAAAGATACGGTGGAACTCTCCGGTTACCTAATTCCCAATCTGTTTCTGTCATATATGGAATCTCAAAATACTCGCAGAATTCCTTTCTGTTCATCCCTGTACTTTCTCTTAATTTTCTCAATTCTTCTCTTGCTTCCATAAGCCCACCTCTTTATGCATTGCATAAACTTATTATATTCTCATCAACATGAAAGGTCAACAAAAAATAAACCTCGGCAAAAAGTTTACCGAAGCTTACTATAAATCTACTATTATACTCAATATGTGAATTAACACTTTCAATCCAACCTTTTCTCTATTAGAAAACTTCAAAGCATCCACAATTGCGCTCTCTTTATCTCATCATATGTTGCCTTAGTCTCTGCAGATGTTATATCCACATCATCAAGTTCAATCGTGACATTGATTGATTAATCCCCTGTTCCTTTTTTTGAAAAAAGTGTATCTAAGGTCAACGCATCGCATTTGACCCCTACACCCACGGCTATTATAAAGTCACCGAGCGTGTGGGCGAAGCATTCCGAGATGGCTTAAAGTTGAAAAAGTAAGGTGTGCAGAAAAGGAGCTTTCGCATAAGCGAAGGCTCCTTCTTAAAACATGTGGATTTCACAAATTCTAGTTTTGATTTGACTTAATTCATAACATTTATTAACTGTTATATCTTATCCTCGT
>ENA-ORRE01000103-ORRE01000103.1-human-gut-metagenome-genome-assembly--contig:-NODE-103-length-66082-cov-48.572781_pt1 | contig 66082 bp, 49 predicted proteins | sample MGYA00242171_ERZ509126 | MGnify/ENA primary metagenome ERZ509126 (study PRJEB26280, sample SAMEA2338648) | human gut metagenome | biome: human gut; feature: human-associated habitat; material: faeces... | reverse complement strand
CCTGCCGTACGCTTGAGGAGTTTTATCACATAGACGGGCATTTGTTTGAGAAGCAATACAAAGACTCATTAAGTGGCTTTCGCAGCTGGGAGCAATTGGACCATGCAGAAGAATGGTTGCTGTTTGCCGATAACATAGGTCCTCGTTTGGCTATTGATGAATCGTCGCTGTCCAACGGAGAGTTGTATACCTTCATAACCAACAGAGACGCCCGTACACGGGAACAGAGTCTGGTTGCGGTTGTTGCCGGGACAAAGTCGGAAGAAATCATAGACGTCTTAAAGTTGATTGACGAGGATAAGCGCAGCCAGGTAGAGGAAGTTACGTTGGACTTGTCGGATTCAATGCGTAAGATTGTGCGGACGGTCTTTCCCAAAGCCAGTCGTGTCATAGACCGTTTCCATATTCAGAAACTGGCCTGCGATGCCGTACAGGAACTTCGTATCAAACATCGTTGGGATGCCATACAACAGTGCAATGAGGAAATGGAAGAAGCAAAACTTTCGGGTACACCTTATGAACCTTTTCGTTATTCCAATGGCGATACAAGAAAAGAACTGCTTATACGGTCACGCTATCTGCTCTTTAAATCTGCAGACAAATGGTCTTCGGCACAAAAAGAGAGAGCAACCATTCTCTTTGACAATTATCCTGATATTAAGACAGCTTACGGCCTGTGCCATTCGTTGCGGATGATCTTCTCCAAGAATACGATTAAAGACGCTGCAAGGCTTTCTATGGCTCGATGGTACAACAAGGTTGAAGATGCGGGACTGCACTCTTTCAATGTTATTGCCGCTACCTTCTACGAACATTATGATGAGATTCTAAACTTCTACGACAATCGGTCTTCAAATGCTTTGGCGGAATCATTCAATGCTAAAATCAAACTTTTTAGAGCCAATCTGAGAGGCGTCGTTGATAAGAAGTTCTTCCTCTATCGCATTGCTAAACTTTACGCCTACCCACACTAAATAACTACTGAGCCATTTAAACAACGGTATAGAAAAGCCCAAACCCTTCTGATAATACAAAATAAAGAGGCGTATCAAACTTGCTTGAAGTAATGATACGCCTCTTTTTCTAATATACAAAGTCAACTAAACTTTCCAATACTAAACTGATGCTGAAATCCAGTCGAAGATGCAACTGCACACTCCGAAAAGTACAATGCCCGCGGTGCAAAGTGCCAACGCAAGGCGTGTGCTGCAATCACTGCGGAATGTAGGCAACGGGTTGTCGGTTTTCTTTATATACATTGCCTTCACGATGAGCAGATAATAGTAGAGACTGATAACAGTGTTTATCAATGCGATAAAGACTATTGCGTAAGCCCATGCACTTCCGGCTTTGGCGGCAGCAAGGAATACGAAGAACTTGCTGAACATTCCGGCAAAAGGAGGTATACCGCCAAGTGAGAACAAGGCGAGCGTCATAAGGAACGCCAGCTTCGGATTTGTCTGATAGAAGCCATCGTAAGCATCGATGTCGGTCTTACCGTTGTTATTCTGCTCCACTACCGTGATGATAGAGAAGACGCTCATGTTGGCAACGATATAGATGAGAACGTAGTAGACAAGCGACGATGCGCTGAGTGTCCAGTCAGTTCCTATCGCAGCAAGCATGATGTATCCAGCCTGTGAGATAGAGCTGAATGCCATGAAACGCTTAAGCTCAGACTGCCGGATTGCAAACAAGTTGGCTATTGTGATACTAAGTACGACAACGATATAAAGAAGATAGTGCCACTGCTCGGCCATCGCGCCAAAGACATGGAAGAGGATGATGAGCAATGTATAGGCTGCCGCTCCCTTTGAGATAACGCTCAGGTAACCGGTAACAGTGGTCGGCGCACCCTGATATGTGTCGGCTGTCCAAAAGTGGAAAGGCACGAGCGAGAGCTTGAAGCCGAGTCCGCTGAAGAAGAACACGAGTGCCATGATAAGCATCGGGGTTACTCCTTCACCATTGATGATGCCGACGAGCTTTGTTGCAACATCGTCAAAGTAGAGTGTTCCGCACGCGCCATAGAGGAAACTGAGTCCATAGAGCATCACGCCGCTTGAGAAAGTAGCGGTGAGTATGAACTTGGCCGCTGCCTCTGCGCTGAGGTTACGGTACTTGTCGAAAGCCACGATGCAAGCCATAGGCACGCTCGCCATTTCAAGTCCGATGAAGAACAGCAGGAAATGGCCTGCGCTCAGCATCATAAACATACCAAGAAGTGTAGACACGATAAGCATATAGAACTCACCCTCCATGCTCATAGTATTGCGCTTGCCTTCGTTGGCAGCCTTGCCATAAAGCCATGCACGGCTCTGAATAAGTACGATAAGCGTACCGGCAGCAAGGATTGACTTCACAATATTCACGCCAAAAGTATTGCGATACATATCACCGAAGAGATGAACCTCGGCTCCGCAAGCCAAAGGGGCAACAATAACCGGCAGCATAAGGATGCACGCAAGTGGATTCAGCCATCTGCGCTCAGCCTTGTTGGCTGTGGCGAAATCGGCTATAAAGAGGACAACCAAAGCAAACATCAAGGCTGCCTCTGGAATCATATTTAAGAAATCGCTATAAGTATTCATTGTTTAATGTTTTATTTCCGATTACAATATCGCTAACGTTTCTATGTGCTCGATAATAGGTCCGACAGCATCACTAATGACACCTTGTGCCCAAAGTGGGAACACACCGAGACCGGCTACGCAGGCAATAAGACATATAACTGCGACGCGCTCGTCCCATGTAGCATCAGTAAGCTCAAGATAATGTGGATCGGCAACTTTCTGGAACAGGATTTTACCGACAACGCGCAGAATGTAGACGGCCGTTACAACGATTGATGTGCAGGCAATGATTGTAGCCGCACGATGGAATGTGTCGGCATTCTCAAACGAGCCTACAAAGATTGTCATCTCAGCAACGAAACCGGAGAAGCCCGGAAGGCCGAGATTGGCAAGACCGGCAATGACATATCCCACTGAGAGGAACGGCATGATCTTCATCAATCCGCCCAGCTTGCGCACGTCACGTGTGTGTGTGCGGCCGTAAATCATACCGATAAGGGCGAAGAAGAGTGCTGTCATCAAACCGTGGGAAAGCATCTGAAGGATTGCTCCAGTGCAGGCGGTCTTTGTCATCATAAGTAATGCGAAGAGTACAAGACCACAGTGAGATACCGATGAATAGGCATTGATATACTTCAAGTCGGTCTGTACACAAGCAGACAACGCTCCGTAGACAACGGAAATCGTGGTAAAGATAAGGAATATCCAAGCGAGTTCCTGGGCAGCGTCAGGCAACAGGTACATTGCAATACGGAAGCAACCGTATCCTCCCAACTTCATAAGTACACCGGCATGGAGCATTGACACAGCCGTAGGGGCACTTGCATGACCGTCAGGCGACCATGTATGGAATGGGAAAAGAGCGCCAAGCACTCCGAAGCCTATAAATACGAACGGGAAGAATATCTTCTGTACGTCTACCGGAATATTGTGTAGCGCAGCTATTTTTGTTATATCCATTGTGGTAGCTCCACTGAAATAGTATATTCCGAGAATGCCGAGGATGAGCAGTGCAGAACCGCCCATAAGCATAAGGGTAAGTTTCATGGCTGCATATTCTTTGTTGCCACTACCCCATACTCCGATAAGGAGGTACATAGGGATGAGCGCAACCTCATAGAACATGAACATAGTGAACATATCTATAGAAATAAAGAAGCCATACACTCCTGTTGAAAGAAGCGTGAACCAAAGGAAATACTCTTTAGTCATTGGCTTCAACTGCCATGAGGCGAATGTTCCTGTGAACACGATGATGCTCGAAAGCAGAAGCATGACAACAGAGATGCCATCGACTCCAACATTATAACAGATGTTGAGAGGCTTAAACCATGACACGCTGTATGTGAGCAGCATCTCATCGACATTACCGGCAGCACGCTGCTGTATGAAATAGACGGTCAGCCAGATAGAAAGTGCAAGCAGACAACTTGAACCTGCCACCATCACACCACGTACCTGATTGAGGTTGCGGGCAACCCAAAGGCCGAGCAACATCAGGACTGGGATAACTACAAATAGACTTAATATACTCATTTTATCTGAATCCTTTTATATACATAATAATATTAAGGTGAGCGCAACAGTTCCAGAGATGAACCATACTACGTAATGACGCACGTCTCCGCTCTGCCATCCGCGGATACTCTCACCGGCTTCATTTGAAATCCAGGCAAGGAAGTCGAACGTTCCGTCGATGACATGACGGTCGAACCAAGCTATCGGAGTACTTACAAGGCGGAAGATAATCTTATGAGTTACAAACATCCAGACTTCATCCATATAAAAACGCTTATACGCTGCGCGGTGAAGTTTCGGGAAGTGTTTGTAGAGAGTGTCAGCAATCGGCTGCTTTTCACCTTTATATATATAGGTGGCAAGGGCGATACTAATAACTGCTATAACACAAGAGGTAATGGCAACCTGTGTATCGAGGTGTATCTGATAGTCCTGACCGCTTGCACTTACGAAAGAACCGAAGTTCAAAGCCCATCCGCAAGTAATGGTTATCAATGTAAGAATGATAAGCGGCACGGTCATTGTAAGAGGTGCTTCATGCGGTGTATGTGCCTCATGCAGTTCTTTATTTTCGGTTCCCCAAAAAATTCCGTAGTAAAGACGGAACATATAGAACGCTGTCATGGCTGCAATTCCGGTCATTATCCAACCTACGAGCGGGCTGTAAGCGAAGCAGGCTGTGATGATTTCATCCTTTGAGAAGAAACCTGAGAACGGTGGAATACCTGAAATCGCAAGGCATGAAATAAGGAATGTTACGTGGGTTATCGGCATATATTTGCGCAAGCCCCCCATTGCCGACATCTCATTAGAATGTACCGCATGGATAATACATCCTGCTCCGAGGAACAGACAAGCCTTGAACATAGCGTGTGTGAACAAATGGAACATTGATGCCATATAGCCAAGTTGTGTATGGTTGTCAAGAACAGCCTCGTGACCAGGCAGACAAACGCCAAGTGATACCATCATAAATGCAATCTGAGAGATAGTAGAAAATGCGAGTACACGCTTAATATCGCTCTGTGCGCAAGCTACGGCAGCAGCATAAAAAGCAGTGAACACTCCTACTGCAACAACGATGCTGAGGTATTGCGGAGCGTATTCTATCCACAACGGGAACATACGGGCAATCTGGAATACTCCGGCAACGACCATTGTCGCAGCATGGATAAGGGCACTGACAGGTGTCGGGCCTTCCATAGCATCCGGCAACCAGATATGCAACGGGAACATTGCAGACTTACCGGCACCTCCAATAAACATCAATACAAGTGATATTGGCAGAATGGGGCTATCAGCTACAGTTGTTGCAATGCTGACAGGTATAAATGGTGTTGCGCCTTCGCCCATAACGATGTTGCTTCCGGCAAATGAGAAGCTGAACGAACAAACGTAATAACCGAAAATCAAGATACCGATAAGGAAGAACAAATCGGCAAAACGCGTTACGATGAAGGCTTTTTTAGATGCAGCAACAGCAGCGTGGGTAGGATAATAGAATCCGATAAGCAGGTATGAACTTACACCCACAAGCTCCCAAAAAAGATACATCTGGAAGATATTGGTTGCAACAACCAATCCAAGCATTGACATTGTGAATAAAGAAAGGAAGGCGTAATAACGCTGGAAACCTTTCTCACCGTGCATATATCCAAACGAATATATGTGAACCATAAGGCTGACGGTAGATATTACGATAAGCATCATTGCAGAAATAGGATCGAGAAGGAAACCTAAATCAAAATGCAAATTGCCCAATGGCAACCATGTGAAGTTGAAAGGAACGATGGTTGCAAAGGTTCCATCAGCAGCACGCTCACCTGTAAAATAGGTGATAGCGGTCAGGTATGACAGTACGGTAACGATACCAAGAGATGTGGTACCGATGAGTCCGGCTGTCTTATGCGACATCTTCATGCCCGCGAGTCCCAATACAAGGAACGAGAACAGCGGCAGAAGAAGTATCAAATATACATAACTGTAATCCATAACTAATTATAATTTCATGTTTTCAATACTGTTCACCTGGTCGCTGTGGAAATGACGGTAAACGTTAATGATTATCGCAACAGCTACAGCAGTCTCCGCCGCACTCACTCCGATAGAGAACAATGTGAAGAAGAAACCTTCGAACTGTCCGGGGAAGAGTATACGATTGAATACTGCGAAGTTCAAATCGACAGAATTGAGTACCAACTCAACCGAGATGAGCATTGCTATCAGGTCGCGGCGTGTGATGAATCCAAAAACACCAATGAAAAACAAGAGTGCGCTAAGCACGAAGAAATATTCTACTGGTACCATGATTACTTCTCCTCTTTTTTATTGTTTAATATTACAAGACCGCCGATAATGCAAGCTAACAGGAATACTGAGATAAACTCAAAAGGAAGAACATACTGGTATTTGTCAGCACCCATCAATGTCTTTCCAACTATTTCCATATTCACTTCTGTATCCGGCTGCGTTGCAGCCATATCGACAAACTTGTTCTTCAACAGGATTCCGACAACAGTCAAGAAACCGGTCAAGGCCACCAAAGCTCCGGTAAACATACGGCTGCGACTGATATGCTCTGTAAGCCCTTGCAATGTTCGCTTGGACACCAACTGGATTGCAAAGATATAAATCATTGTGATTCCTCCAGCGTAGATGCTTATCTGTGCGGCACCGAGGAACGTATAATCGAGCAGGAAATACATACCTGCCACACCGAAGAGCACAAACAACAATGCCGTTGCAGCACGCATGATGCGCTTCGTTGTAACACAGAATATGGCTGATGCCAATATAACTGTGGCGATAATTCCAAACATTATTTGATTTGTCATAATCTTAATAATTTATACGGGGTTATCCATTACTTCGTTTTAGTATTAAACTTTCCTATTGTCAATGGTGCACCTCCGTCAAGAAGGTTTGGCAGAGAACTCTCATACTGTTCTTTGTCAAGATGCAATTTAAGAGAATCTCTATTGAACACTGCATTTTCAAAGTCATTTGTGAAACGGATAGCATCAAAGTTGCATACGTTGACACAAAGCTGACAGAACATACAATCGCCCAAGTCATACTGATAGTCAACGAGATGACGCTTTTTCTTTCCCGTTTCTTCATCTGTTATCATCTCCGAAAGGATTTTTATAGTTCCGTTCGGACAAGCCTTTTCACACAAAGTACAAGCTACACACTTCACTTTACCGTTTTCATCACGATTCATTACGAGACGTCCACGATGACGTTCTGCAACATGAAGAGTTGTCTTGCGGTTCTCGGGATATTGCTCTGTGGCTTTTGGAGTAAGGTATTCTTTAAGAGTTACCTTTAGACCTGTAGCGAGAGACTTTATTCCTTCGCATATACCGCCGAAATATGATTGATTATTTTCCATCTTATTTTTTTAGAAATACAATTTAAACGCTACTACAACGGTCATCAATACGAGATTTAACAGAGCAAGTGGCATGAGATATTTCCACTCGAGTTTCAATATCTGGTCAATACGGAGACGCGGGAAGGTCCAACGAATCCACATTAACAACCACACGACTACGAATGTCTTGCCCAAGAACCAAACTATTCCAGGGATATAGTTCATCACGGAATCAAAAGCTTCTATACCAACATTAATAGGAGCCCATCCTCCCAAGAATACCGTTGATGCGATACCCGAAACAACAAACAGGTTGAGGTATTCGGCAAGATAATAGAAGCCGAAGCCCATTCCGCTATATTCGGTATGGTATCCTGCGGTAAGCTCACTCTCGGCTTCAGCCAAATCGAACGGTCCACGGTTAGCTTCAGCATTACCGGCGATAAGGAATGTAATGAAAGCGATAATGGCCGGAACGTGTCCTTTGAATATCAACCAGTTCCACGGACCAGTCTGATAATCCACAATACCACTTATTTGCATTGTTCCTGTAAGGATTACAGCCGTAATAAGACATAATCCAAGACTCATCTCGTAGCTAATCATCTGCACAGCACCACGCATTGCAGAGATTACAGAATACTTATTGTTACTACCCCATCCTGCAAGGAAAATTCCCAAAACGCCAATACTTGATATTGCAGTAAGGAGGAATATTCCTACATTAAAATCAAGAACCACGGCACCATTGTTCCACGGAAGGAATGAGAAAGTACCGATAGAAGCTATAATCACGAGGAACGGTGCGAGGAAATAAAGAAGTTTATCAGCCTTGTCTACGGTAAAGATTTCTTTTATAAGCATCTTTAACACGTCGGCAAACACTTGAAGTAATCCCCACGGACCTACACGCATCGGGCCGAGACGGCACTGGAAGTACGCACAGACCTTACGTTCCATAAAAATCAAGACGATGGCAAGCAAGGCATAACCTACAATGATAAGCAGCCCGACAAGCACACACTCGATAAGTATCGACCAAAAATCACCCAAACCAAGAGTCTGGCGGAGAAGATTGTCGAACCATGTTGTTATTATACTAAAATCAAACATAACTATCTGTCAATATCAGGAATTACAAAATCTAATGCTGCACCAACCGTAATAAGGTCGGCAATTTTCTCTCCACGTAACATTTCGTCCATTGCCGCAACATGATTGAGGCCCATCGGACGGAACTTCAAGCGGTAAGGACTCTTGTCGCCCTTACTGTCAAGATAAACGCCTATCTCGCCACGGCTACCTTCGCAAGAGAAATACCATTGTCCTTCCGGAACCTTTATTATCGGCTTCTGCTTTATATAGAAATCTCCAGCAGGAATATTATCAATGAGCTGCTCAATGATATTTATGCTCTGTTTCATTTCTTCGATACGGTTGAGATACCTTCCGTAACTGTCACACGTATCACAAGTTACCTCATTCCATTCAATCTTATCATACATATCATAAGGATGGTTCTTACGCACATCGCTATGCCAATTACTTGCACGTCCTGAAGCACCTGTTACGCCATAGCTGATTGCATCATCCTTAGATAACATTCCTATGTTTTGGAATCGGTTCTGTGTGATAATATTATTACCAAATACGTCCATATATTCCTTAAACATAGGTTTCATGTATTCACAAAGCGTCTTAACGTTCTGAACGAAATTCTTGTCAATATCATCCTGGCATCCACCTATCCTATAATAGTTCTGGATAAGTCGTCCGCCGGTAGTCTCTTCCATTACATTAAGCACGTGCTCGCGGTCGCGCATACTATACAAGAATGCTGTGAGTGCTCCCAAGTCCTGTGCACAGCATCCTATATATAATAGGTGTGAGTCAAGACGCTGAAGCTCATCCATAATAGTACGTATATAATGGATACGGTCCGATAACTCAATCCCCATAGCTTCCTCGATAACACCGACAAGCGCATGACGGTTCATCATCGCGCTGAGATAGTCCATTCGATCGGTCAACGCGAGGGTCTGAGGATATGTATAGCTTTCGCACATTTTCTCTATACCACGATGGATATAGCCAAGATGCGGATATATTTTCTTGATAACCTCACCATCGAGAACTGTCTGCAAACGGAGCACACCGTGTGTAGAAGGATGCTGAGGGCCAATATTAACAACGAAATCATCGCTTGTATAAAGCGGCTCGTTTGTTTCAACGAGCTTGCCATATTCGTCTAAAGAATAACGGTTCGTATATCCTGACTCTAAATCATCCTCAAGAGTATATCCCTCTGCCGCCTTGAAATCCTTGCGGAATGGATAGCCCTTAAAATCACTTCTGAGATAGAGACGGCGCATATCCGGATGTCCGAGGAACTTGATTCCAAAGAAATCGAATACCTCACGCTCTAATAAATTAGCAGACTTCCATAAGTCTGATACCGTATATATAAGATAGTCTTCACCGTTTTTCTCTGCTATTGTCTTTACGGAGATGCGTTCATGAGTATCGGTATTCTCAAGTATATATATACATCCGAGACCTTCCTCGCCGAAATCCTCACCGACAATAGTTACAAGGTAATCGAAATGTTTAGCATTCTTCAACTTTGCCATTTCACCTGCGAAGTCGCCAAACTTGATTTCTATATTGTTTAGTTTCATTCGTTACCCTCCTTTTGTTCTTTATGCAATTCTTTGACAAATTCCTCTGGCACATTCGTAACTACGATTGGTTTGTGATTGTCGCGGATTGCCTCATTACTAAGATTCATCTCTCGCTCCTCAGCAGTCTGCTTATGGTTAGCGCCACCAAAGAACTTCTCGACTTTAACCTTACGCTGTAACTGCATCATACCATACATGATTGCCTCAGGACGTGGAGGACATCCAGGGATGAAAACATCTACCGGAACAATTTCATCAATACCCTTGACTACATGATAGCTCGACTTGAACGGTCCGCCGGATATAGCACAACCGCCGACAGCAATCACATACTTAGGCTCTGCCATTTCATCATAGAGACGCTTGAACACAGGAGCCATCTTGTGCGTAATAGTACCGGCGCACATGATTAGGTCTGCCTGACGTGGTGAATTACGAGTTACCTCAAATCCGAAACGGGCAAAGTCATAACGTGCGCATCCAACGGCCATAAACTCAATACCGCAACAACTTGTTGCAAAGGTCAAAGACCAAAGGGAATTACTGCGTCCCCAGTTAATCATTTGGTCGAGCGAGCCGACAACAACATTCACTCCACCTTCGTTCAACTCTTCGGTAATACGCTCAAGAGATTCATTATCCTTGAACTCATCGTAAGGGATACTTTTGATTTTCGGTTTCCTTATTTCCATTCAAGTGCTCCTTTCCGCCAAGCATAAGCCAAGCCAAAAACTAAAACCAACATGAAAAATCCGATTGTCGCCAATGCCAAAGGACCGAATGATTTCACTACTACTGCCCACGGATAGAGAAAGACGGTTTCAACGTCGAACATCAGGAACAGAATAGCAAAGAGATAGTAACCTATATTCACAGGCAGCCAAGAACTACCGTGAGTAGGAATACCACACTCAAACGGTTGACCTTTTACCGCATTGTACGAACGCGGACCAATTAACTTAGCAATGACATAAGCTGCCACAACCAAGAAAACGGCCGTTATCAGAACGGTAATAAATAAAGTAAACAACATATATAGCTATAATTAATAATAAATTTCCTTAGAAACGAGTGCAAAGGTACAAATAATATATCAAACAAGCGAAATAAAACTAAAAAAAGGTTTGTTCCATAAAATATATTTGCCTGCTTCTTTGCATTATCATTAGTTTGTGCTATATTTGTGTTCTATGAAAAGGGCAATAGTTATTGGAGCATCATCTGGGTTAGGGCGTCAGGTCGCTCAACTTTTAATACAGGATGGATGGTATGTAGGAGTTGCTGCACGCCGGGAGAATCTTTTGCAAGACTTGAAGCAGATAGCCCCAGAGCGTGTGAAGACATCTTCTATTGATGTTACGGAAGGTAACTGCGCAGAAAAACTTCTCGAATTAATATCTTCTGTTGGAGGAATGCATTTATTTTTCTATTCTTCGGGAATCGGATGGCAGAACCGCGACATGATAATAGATAGGGAAATCAAGACAATGCAGACGAATGCCGTGGGCTTTACCCGGATGGTTGGCACCGCATTTGAATACTTTAAGAATAATACTGGCGGGCATATTGCCGTGATAAGCAGTATAGCCGGCACGAAAGGATTAGGGCCGGCACCCTCCTACTCGGCTTCAAAGGCATTGCAAAATACATATATTGAAGCATTGGAGCAACTGTCAAAATCTCAAAAACTTGGTATTATCTTCACAGATATACGGCCGGGATTTGTCGACACGCCATTGTTACACCCGTCAAAAGATGCGGAGAGCAAAACCCAACAACCGCCCTACCCTATGCTGATGCGTCCCGGAAAAGTCGCGAAACACATAATGAAAGCAATATATGCTCACAAGCGAGTTGTCGTCATTGACTGGCGTTGGCGCATAATCACTGCACTATGGAGACTGATACCGCGGTTTATATGGGTTCGCTTAAAGATATAACTATCTTTCTTCTAAAGCTCGGAATGATAGCGTAAAAGACCATCCATCGGGGCCTTCTCTATATCAGAAAATTCATACCCCTCAAGTTCCGCAGCCTTACATAGTTCCTTTTTGTAATAATATGCAATGCTTCCTACCGCCCCAACCTTGAGTCCAACGTTATTATACCTCGCAATGTTGTTTTGAAAGAAAGCGCGGAAATTGTTTATTACGAGTTCTTGCAGTTGCGGATATTCGTTTTTATGAGTGTTTATAAAGGCTGAAACAGAGGCCAAGAAGCGATTTGCAAGAGGCTCACGATACACCTTATTTATAATATTGCTATATGTATAACCAGTTTCTTTCATATATAAATCTCGGATTTCCTCCGGAAGTCCGCCTTTGAATATACCGTTAAAAAACAAGCGTCCAAGTACTGCGCCACTTCCTTCATCCCCGAGTATATATCCCAACGGCGGAATATTAGAGGTTATCTTCCCGTTTTTATAAAGACAACTATTTGAGCCGGTACCAAGAATACAGGCTATTCCATTTTCTTGTCCGAACAATGAACGTGCCGCAGCCACAAGATCGCTGTGAACTTCCACAATCTTTGCCGACTGAAATATGTATTGCAAAGTTTCCGTCATTGCAGGAATAACAGCATCTACACAACCGGCACCATAGAAATATACGGCATCTACAACTTCCACCGGCACACCAATACTTGGCAGAAGTTCTGTCCTTATAACCTTTTCTATTACGTTTTTATCTTGATGAAAAGGGTTTATTCCCTGCGTATTTACTCTTGCAACAATGTCTTTCCCCGATATCATACACCAATCGGTTTTAGTACTGCCGCTATCTGCTATCAATTTCATATTACGTGTACTTATTTTTGTAAAAGCCAATGCAAAGTTGCATAAATATATTCTATTGGCAATAAGTTTTTCAAGAAAAAGTGATTCAGAGACTATAAAAAACTTAAAAATGTGAGTTTTAAGGACTTCAATCGTCTTTATTGAAGTATTATATAAAAGTTTTCTCATACCTTTTTAGAAAAAATTATTACCTTTGCGCCATGACACCAAATGGGAGTTGACACATAACCTAATTGTTTTTAACTCGTTATACATAACAAAACTACATATAAACATTACAATTAACATGAACAGCAAGATAATAGCTATATTAGCATTAGTAATATACATCGTTTTACCGGCAAATGCGGTACTTAAAGAGAAAGACCTCGGCAACTCGCTCGCAGTGTTACGACATGAACTGACGACATATCACAGGGAGCAACAAGACCGAATGGTAAACGCAAAGATGCGTAGCGAGAGAGTCATGTCAACGCTGCGGGATATTATGCAGCGAAGTAGCCAAAACTCTCTGATGCTCTACTCTCAGAAAACCGACTATGTTTTTGACCTTACATACGCTTGTCATGAGGCTACAAAACAGTATCAGGAGTTTCAAAAGTCCATAGCCCCATTCAAGGAATATGTAAATCAAAGTAATGCGGACATAGCACGCTACGACTCGCTTATAGACGTGCTGAGCCGTATGCCAACAATGATGCTCGACGAGAAGGCAAAGATAGACCGAAATGTCAGTCTCACTCTTGCCGTAAACATACGCCGTATGTTAGAGGACAACAACACTACCTTACAAGAAAATCAAATGTGGTATGGCATGACTGAGCGCCGTCTGAAAAGCCTGAACGACTATGCAAATAAGCGATATAAGGAGATACAGCTGAATATATTCAAGAATGGAGGCGACAACTATTTCAAGACTATATCACAAATAAATTGGAAATGGCTTCAGGCTCGGAGTGCCATAGCCGAAAAATACACGCCGACGAACATGGTAAAATCCCAATGGGATGTCAAATGGATATTCGGTTTGTTCGTTACCCTTATAGTTTATGGAGTTCTTGCTCTCGCAATCAACTTTGTATGTTTCCGAATAATAATAACACGGCTCATGAAACGAGGATATTTCAAAGACCGGGAACAGTCTTTCCTTGCCAAGCGGACCTGTATAATACTTGCCGCATCCGTTGTTACGCTCGCCCTCATTCTCGGCATTATCAGAATGACATGGCAACAGAACTTTCTTATGATGGCAAGCAATCTTCTCATAGAATACACATGGCTGTTGGCCGTAATACTTATCTCGTTGCTTCTTAGAATTGACGCAAGTCAGATAAAAAGTGCTTTCCGCATCTATTCCCCATTGATTGTAATTGGTTTTCTTGTCATTGCCTTCCGCATCGTACTCATTCCAACCGACATCGTCGAAGTGTGCCTGCCACCCATTTTGCTCGTCTGCACACTATGGCAATGGAGCGTAATCCGCAGGCATAATGATAGAATTCCACACAAAGACGTATATCTCACATATACCTCTCTCGTTGTATTCTTTGTCTCTGTATTGTGCGCATGGAGCGGTTACACTTTGCTGAGCGTGCAGTTGCTTATTTGGTGGATAATGCAGATGACCTGCATACTGACACTTGCGTGCGTGAACGACTGGCTAACGAATTGTCGTAACAGATATGACTTTGGCAAGAAACCCGTTACCCAGGCTTGGCATTTCCGCTTTGTCTACTTTGTGATTCTCCCTTCTTTGTTCGTGTTATCCATTATCTTGTCAATTTATTGGGCAGCAGACGTGTTCAACCTTACAGAACTCACACGAGATGTGTTCACCCGCGACTTTATAAACACGCAATATATAAGAGCCAGCCTCATAACATTGGCCATAGTTGTTATACTATGGTTCGTGTTCAACTATATCAACCACACATCGACTCAGTTTGTAAAACTCTATCTATATAGGCAAGACCCCTCTACGGCAGACAGCCGTTCCCTGATGTTTATCAAAGTGTTGCAAGTACTTGTGTGGGGTATGTGGTTCATGATTGTTCTTGCCATTCTTCACGTGAGTAACACCTGGCTGGTTGTTGTCTCTGGAGGACTCTCAACCGGTATCGGTTTTGCCATGAAAGACATTCTTGAGAACATATATTATGGTATCTCATTGATGGCCGGACGTATAAAAATAGGAGATTATATACAATGTGACGGCATACGCGGGCGGGTAAGTTCCATAAACTACACGTCCACCATGCTTGAAGCCACAGACGGCTCTGTGATTGCTTTTCAGAACTCCCAACTGTTCACAAAGAACTACAAGAACATGACAAAGAACCACGGCTATGAACTTGATATATTGGAAGTGGGCATTGCATACGGTTCCGATGTGAATCTCGTAAGGCAGTTACTCGTAGAGGCCATCAGCAAGTTGCCGTGTATAGACCCGGAACGTAAGCCACGAATAGTGCTGAAAGAATTTGGCGACAGCAGTATAAATCTTAAGATTCTCGTATGGGTGCCTGTACTCACACAATATATTAATGATGGCGAAATCATGGAATGTGTTTACGAAACTTTGAATAAGAACAATATAGAGATTCCGTTCCCGCAAAGAGAAATTACCATACGCCACGCAAACGAAGAAGAGTATGTGGCATTGAAATAAGAAATGTTAATTTATACATTTGAGGAAAATAGGTTTTAATAATGTTCTGAGCAACATTTTAGAACCTATTTTTCATATCGATTTGTAAAGATTTTTGGTCAAAAATCACCCCTCTGAAAACTCGCCCCTTTCGTGTGAATATCTGTTAAATATGGGTATTTTAAGCCCTTTTCGCCTTTTTTTGACTTCAAAAATTAGGTCTAAAAAGTCAAAAAATCACGCTTTGAAGGTGTAAAAGTGCCATTTTGGGTGAGAAAAGAGGGCATTTTTTGTCAAAAATCACAGTCCTCTGAAACATCGAAAATTGGCATTTTGACCTGATTTAACGTTTGTTAGCGTTCAAAAGTGGCACTTTTAGAGCCTCAAAGTAGCCATTTGAAGATGCTAAAGTGCCACTTTAAGAGGCTCAAAGTAGTACTTTAAGAGTCTAAAAGTGCCACTTTGACGATATTAAAGGGCTATTTTAGTGTTCTCGAAGTGCCTAAAACGCGCATAAAACAGATAAACCTCTGATTATCAAAGACTTACCTTAAAATACGGTAAAAAGCTCTATTTTAGCGTATTTGCGAGCAAAGAAGATTTTGTTTGTAAATACGCAAATCTGAGAGTGATACTTGTAAAGATTTTTCAAAGACAATTGTAATCATTCCAATAACGAAAAATGCGGCAAATATACATTACGATTTTGAGGCAAATATACACAAAATTCATCTTATAAAATAATGTGGAAAAAGAATAAAAACATCATTCTACTCTTTTTATTCTCTTTTTACGGTGATTTGTATTAACTTTGCACACAAAACTTTGCAAAGGATTTTAGAAAGGATGAACAAAAGACAGAATAATGGCATACAGATGATTGCCGATTACGAAGGAGATATAACAGATTTATTTAGCATAAGTACTTTAGACGAGATTCCAATCTTGGCCACCCGAAACCTTATGATGTTTCCAGGCGTTATCATGCCGGTACTCGTGGGAAGACAGGCGAGTCTTGCCCTGCTTGACCATGTGAGCAAGAAGGAAGATACTTTGTTCGCCGTTTTTTGCCAAAAGGATTCCAATGTGGAGAATCCCGGTGAAGAGGACTTATGCGAATATGGCGTATATGCAAGGCTCGTACGGGTGATTGAGATGCCTGGGGCGCAAAACAACAAGACTGCCATCATACAGGCTTTGGGGCGTTGTGCTCTCGCTGAAATCACCAAGAAATCGCCTTTCCTTATGGGAACTATGCTGCCGGGAACTGAAATCTTCCCCGGAAAAGACGACAAGGAATATGAGACGGCACTGTCGGATATGTACACGTCTGTCTCGGAGTATATCAAGAAGAACGAGGACATTCCGAACGAGGCACAGTTCGCATTGAACAACATATCCAATAATGTTATTGCGGTTAACTTCATCTGCTCTAATATGCCATTCAATATCGATGACAAGGTAGAGCTATTGTCCAAAGACTATGCAACAGACCGCCTCTTTGCCCTGCTTCGGGTTCTGAACCGGGAAACACAGCTCTTGGACCTGAAGCAGAATATCCGCATGAAGACCCGAGAAGACCTTGACGAACAGCAGAAAGAGTATTTCCTGCAACAGCAGATAAAGAATATCAAAGAAGAGTTAGGCAACGGAGAGGGTTCTCCCGAGCGCCATGAGTTGGAGACGAAGGCAGCTAAGAAGAAATGGTCGGAAGATATAGCCAAGATATTCAACAAAGAACTGGACAAGTTGGACACTCTTAACCCGCAAAGTCCAGAGTTCAGCGTACAGTTGAACTATTTGCAAACAATGGTAAACCTGCCGTGGAATGAATATACGAAGGATAATCTCGACCTGAAACGTGCGAAGCGAGTGCTCGACAGAGACCACTACGGTATGGAGAAAGTCAAGGAGCGCATTCTTGAATATATAGCCGTGCTTCATCTGCGTGGCGATTTGAAATCACCAATCCTTTGTCTTTATGGTCCTCCGGGAGTAGGAAAGACAAGCCTCGGCAAGAGTATCGCAGACGCGATGAAGAGAAAATATGTGCGTGTCTCACTTGGCGGACTTCATGATGAAGCCGAGATAAGAGGACACAGACGTACATATATAGGTGCTATGCCAGGCCGTATCATAACAAGCATACAAAAGGCTGGCTCATCAAATCCGGTATTCATTCTCGACGAGATTGACAAAGTAACCCAGGTTACCATGAACGGCGACCCGTCATCAGCCCTGCTTGAGGTCCTTGACCCGGAACAAAACAACGCATTCCACGACAATTATCTTGACGCGGACTATGACCTTTCTAAGGTATTGTTCATCGCTACGGCAAATGACTTAAACACCATACCGCGCCCATTGCTCGACCGAATGGAGATAATAGAGGTGAGCGGATATATCACAGAGGAGAAAAACGAGATTGCGAAACGCCACCTTGTACCGACGGAATTAAAGAATACCGGACTGGACAGTATAACTCCAAAGATTAAATTCAATAAAGCGGCACTCGAAAAGATAATAGAGCAATATACTCGTGAGAGCGGTGTGCGCCAACTTGAAAAGCAGATAAACAAGGCCTTACGCAAACTCGCGTTCAAAAAGGTCATGGATGCAACGTTGGAATACACGAATATCGTTCCAGACAATATCGAAGACCTGCTTGGCAAACCGCCATTCTATCGCGACATATATCAGGGAAACGATTATGCCGGAGTTGTTACCGGACTCGCGTGGACAAGCGTCGGAGGAGAGATCTTGTTCATCGAGACTTCGCTGAGTAAAGGTAAGGCCGGAAAGCTGACCCTTACCGGTAATCTCGGGGAAGTGATGAAAGAGTCGGCCGTGATAGCTCTTGAATACGTTAAGGCGCATATCGATGCCTTGGGAGTTGACTCTCGAATCTTCGAGCAATGGAATATGCATATACACGTGCCAGAGGGAGCGACACCAAAAGATGGTCCCTCGGCAGGAATAACGATAGCGACAAGTATCGCTTCGGCTCTCACCCAGCGCAAAGTTCGTAAAAATACAGCCATGACCGGCGAGATAACCCTGCGTGGCAAAGTACTGCCGGTAGGTGGAATAAAGGAAAAAATTCTTGCAGCAAAGCGTGCAGGAATCACCGATATCGTGATGTGTCGCGAAAACCGTAAGGATATAGAGGAGATTCCTGAGAAGTACCGCAACGGTGTTACTTTCCATTATGTGGAGAACATACAAGATGTATGGGACTTTGCACTTACGGACGAACTTGTGGATAATCCGATAGATTTGTCTATTAAAGAAGAAAAGACAACAGCATGACATTCGAGCTACAACATACTGACAGCGCAAGCGATGCACGTACAGGACTTATAACGACAGCCCACGGACAGATAAAGACTCCGATATTCATGCCCGTGGGTACGTGTGGTTCTGTGAAAGGTGTTCATTTCACAGAGTTGCGAGAGCAGGTGAAGGCGCAAATAATTCTCGGAAATACATATCACCTGTATCTTCGGCCAGGGCTTGAAGTATTGAAAGCTGCTGGCGGCTTGCATGGATTTAATGGTTGGGAACGCCCAATACTTACTGATTCGGGAGGCTTTCAGGTGTTCTCACTTACGGGTATCAGAAAGCTGAAAGAAGAAGGATGCGAGTTTCGTTCACATATTGACGGCTCCAAGCACATCTTTACTCCAGAAAATGTGATGGATACCCAGCGCGTTATCGGTGCAGATATTATCATGGCGTTCGACGAATGTCCACCGGGAAACAGCGATTACAACTATGCGAAGAAGAGCCTCGCCCTAACCCAGCGATGGCTTGACAGGTGTTTTAAACGCTTCAACAAGAGTGAACCGTTGTATGGATATGAGCAAAGCCTGTTCCCAATAGTACAAGGATGCACTTTCAAGGACCTGCGCAGAGATGCAGCCAAGTATGTTGCGGACAAGGGGGCTGACGGAAACGCAATCGGCGGACTTGCTGTTGGCGAGCCTACCGAAGTCATGTATGAGATGATAGAGGTCGTGAACGAGATTCTCCCTAAAGACAAACCTCGCTACTTGATGGGAGTCGGTACACCGCAAAACATATTGGAAGCCATAGAACGTGGCGTAGATATGTTCGATTGTGTCATGCCTACACGCAATGGAAGAAATGCGATGCTGTTCACATACGAAGGCACTATGAATATGCGCAACAAGAAATGGGAAATGGATTTCACACCCATCGACCCTGACGGATGCGAGACTGACCGTATTTATACAAAGGCATATCTGCATCATCTGTTCAAGGCGCAAGAGCTTTTGGCAATGCAAATCGCAAGTATTCACAACTTAGCTTTCTATCTGCGTCTTGTTACTGACGCACGCACGCATATAGAACAAGGTGACTTTGTGGCTTGGAAGAACTCTATAATAGAACAATTAGGTAAACGAATATAATGGAAATCGGCACTATAAGAAAATTCCATAAGCAGTTGGCAATACTACGACGATTGTCTAAATGTTTTGCATGGCTGATTGTTGTGTGGAATTGTATTGTTCCAAAGTTAAGTTGGATTGGCAGGAAAATGCGTTGGTTGAATCCCAAGCGTTATATAAGTATATTGGATTGGTACATTATCAAGAAGTTTATCGGTACATATTTCTTTGCCATTCTTCTTATTATATCAATATCTATTGTATTTGATGTCAATGAAAACCTTGCGAAGTTCAGCCAATATCATGCTCCCTTAAAAGCAATTGTCTTTGACTATTACGTGAATTTTGTGCCGTATTATGCCAATCTGTTCAGTCCTCTGTTTGTGTTCATTGCTGTAATATTTTTTACATCGAAACTTGCGGAAAACTCCGAAATCATAGCTATGCTTGCAGCGGGTGCGTCTTTTAAGCGGCTGATGCGCCCATATATGTTTTCTTGTATACTCATTTCTTTGCTCACATTTTATCTTGGAGCATACATAATACCCCACGGAACGGTAATCAGACAGAATTTTGAAACGATGTATAAGAATAAGAAGAAGAATACATCGGCCGAGAATGTGCAGTTACAAGTAGGTCAAGGTGTCATCGCATATATACAGCACTATGACAATAATTTGAAGAAAGGCTATGGCTTCTGCCTTGATAAATTTGAGGATAAGAAACTTGTAAGCCACATGACTGCTATGGAAATCCAGTACGATACCATTTCGGACTCTAAATATCACTGGAAGGCAAGCAACTGGAAAATCAGGAAACTGAAAGGTTTGAAAGAACATATTACGAGTGGAGCCATAAAAGATACTCTTATTTTAATGGAACCTACCGACTTGGTATATTCAAAAGGACAGCAGGAAACGTTTACAAGTCCGCAACTATTGGAATACATATCCAAACAAACATCCCGTGGTTCGGGAAATGTAGTGCAATATGAAGTGGAATATCACAAACGAATAGCCACATCATTTGCATCGTTCATTCTGACTACCATAGGTTTCTCGCTTTCATCACGCAAGCGTAAAGGTGGAATGGGAAAGTATCTCGGCATAGGCTTGGCATTGAGTTTTACATATATAATGCTACAAACGGTAAGTTCTACATTTGCCATTAAGGCCGATACACCGGCCATTTTGGCGGCGTGGATTCCGAATTTGATATTTGCGTGCGTTGCATACTTCTGCTACCGTCATGCACCAAACTAAAATATACACCTAATTTATATATAATGTATTTCGACGAATTAAATTTGAATGATAATGTGCTCGATGCGCTGTACGATATGCACTTTGACACTTGCACCCCGATACAAGAAAGATGTATTCCGGAAATATTAGAAGGAAAAGATGTGCTCGGCGTAGCGCAAACAGGAACGGGAAAGACTGCAGCCTATTTGTTGCCAATCCTCAGTAAGATAGACGATGGCGGTTATCCTGAAGATTCCATAAACTGCATCGTCATGTCTCCTACCCGAGAACTTGCGCAACAGATTGACCAAGCTATGCAGGGATTCAGCTATTATCTTGATGGCGTAAGTAGTATTGCTGTGTATGGCGGCAACGATGGAACACGCTATGATCAGGAATTGAAGAGTTTGTCATTAGGTGCTAATGTCGTTATTGCCACACCGGGACGTTTCATCTCCCACATGAGTCTGGGCAATGTTGACCTCAGTAAGGTTTCTTTTTTCGTGCTTGATGAGGCTGACCGTATGCTTGATATGGGATTCTCTGACGATATTCTAAAGATTGCCAAGAAATTGCCGGATACTTGTCAGACCATTATGTTCTCGGCCACAATGCCAGAGAAGATAGAGCAGTTGGCCAAAACTCTATTGAAGAATCCGGTAGAAATAAAACTGGCTGTAAGCAAACCTGCTGAGAAAATAAAGCAGACAGCGTATGTTTGCTATGAAACCCAAAAGATGGGTGTAATTAATGATATCTTCAAGGCTGGCAATCTTAATCGTGTCATAATATTCTCCGGCTCTAAGCAAAAGGTAAAACAAATATCCGGAGCGCTTCTCCGCCATAACATTAATAGCGGCGAAATGCACTCAGACCTTGACCAGACACAGCGTGATGATATGATGTTCCGCTTCAAAAGCGGGCAAATTGATGTGCTCGTTGCAACCGATATACTTGCACGTGGCATTGATATTGATGATATTACAATGGTAATAAATTATGATGTGCCAAAAGATGTTGAGGATTATGTGCATCGTATAGGAAGAACAGCACGTGCTGATAGAAATGGATGTGCTATAACTTTCGTCAACGAAAACGACATCTATTATTTCAAACAAATAGAGAAATTCCTTAATAAGGATATTGAGAAACTCGCATTACCGGAAGGATTGGGCGATGGACCTAAGTATGAAATAAAGAAAGGCGAAAAGAGAAATGGTTCGAAGTCGCGTAACGATAATAGAAGAAACTCTACTCGCAATTCAAAACATAAGACAAAGACTGAGGATAAGAGCAATAAGACAAGCATTCTGTCAGGCAAATCCGATGCTAATGTTGAGAAAACCGGTGATATAAAGGAGAAGAATAACCGCAGAAATAATAGCAAGCACGACGAAAAAAGCAAAGAAAAGAAGCAGAAAGAAAAGAAACAAGAAACAGTAAAAAACAATAATACAGAACAAAAAGATAGGACCAAAAAGTCTGAAAAAAATAAAAAGGCAGCAAGAAATAATAAGTCTGATAAATCGGAAACGAAGTCCGAAACGCAAAAAAATAAAGAGGCAAACAAACCAAAGAAGAAAAAACGTGTTAACAAGCCAGTGACTTCTCATCAGGAAAAAGTCCATAAGAAATCGTCAAAATATGCGATTCCAAATGATTATCCAATGCCTGCAAAAGAAGAAAGCGGTATAAAATCATTGCTAAAGAAACCTTTGAAATGGCTCAAATCATTGAAGAAATAAGTCCACTAAAAGCATCTTAAAGGCAGAACATTTTAGTTTAAGCATCATGAGGAGAATAAGTATATATATGATATTGGCAACTTTACTTTTCTGTGCCTGTGGGGAAACGGAAGAAGCAAAGCGTATGCGAACCAAAACTGAGCAAGAAAAGTTGAGAGCTGAATACGAATCAGCTTTCAAGATTGGTGTTATGCCCACGTTGGACTGCCTCCCTGTATTTTTGCTTAAGGATAGTCTGTTTTATGATTCTACGAAAGTGGACATCAGACTCAAAATGTTTAATGCCCAAATGGATTGCGACACAGCACTAATAGGTGGTAGCGTTCAAGGTTCTGTTACTGATATTGTAAGGGCTGAGCGACTTATAACCAAAGGAACATCTGTATCTCCGGAAATTGCCACTTCGGCTTATTGGCAACTTATTGCCAATAAGAAATCCCGCTTAAAGGACTTGTCGCAACTAAGTGATAAAATGGTTGCTATGACAAGATACTCGGCTACAGATATGCTCACGGACCTCGTTGTGAAACGTGGAAAGACCAAATATCCACTATATCGGGTACAGATTAATAATGTATTTATCCGTTTGGAAATGCTTCGGAATAATGAAATAGATGCAGTGTGGTTGACAGAGCCGCAGGCCACACAAGCAAGATGCTTGGGCAACAATGTGCTAATGGACACCCAAAAAGAATTAATGCAACTTGGCGTATTTGCTTTTCGCGATAAGGACATATCCCAACCAAAGAGAGCTAAAGAACTGGAAGCATTCAAAAGAGCCTATGATAATGCTTGCGACTCCATTAATAAATATGGTATAAAACATTATTCTCCTTTGATTGAAAAGTATATGTCAGTAGATAAAGAGACTATTAAGAAATTACCAAATATAAAATTTGAACATTCAGCAAGGCTGAAATTTGCAGATGTCGATACTGCACGTAAATGGTTGAGGAATAGTAAAAAATGATGAACACTAATAGAGATTCTCTGTGCAACGTAATAGAGTTAATACAACAACATGAGTTGGGCAAAGCAATAAAGGCTTTGTACAAAATATTAACAGAATCGCCACATCTTGGTAATATAGATGAATTGCAGAATATTCGGGAGGCGTATAGTCTAATGATCGACTTTATGAAGCGTGGATATAAAGACGACAAACGTGAGGAATTATATCTCAGCCTGCTACAGAAACTATTTTACCTCACATCGAATGTTGAAAATTCATGGAATACGATGAATATCGCATCATACGTAGAAGCGAAATCTATTGCAAAAGACATGAATATGTCATTCGATTTCATCAAAAATATTCTTGAAAGCTTTGTTACAGACATAACAATGGCATCGCTTGAGAATGATGAAACTCGTAATCAGAAGACAAAAAAACTGTATAGTCGTCATAATGATTTCGTCAACAGACTGTTCAATGCCATTTGGATATCAAATCAATGGTCAGACAATGAACGGAATTTCTATACGGAACTATTAGTGTCTCCTACAATAGATGTCAACGACGCATTGCTTATTATAAGTGCTATTAGTATCGGGGCAATAAATATATTTGATAAAAATAAGCTACTTACCCTTATAGAGGTATATCAAAGGGGAACTGACGAACGCATACGGCAGCGTGCTCTTGTGGGATTAGCTTTTTCTCAACCTGATGGAGATACTGCAAATATATTTCCAGAACTTACAGATACTCTTGAGAAACTGTTTGCAAACAAAAATACACAACGTGAATTGTTGGAGTTGCAAATGCAGGTGTTCTATTGCTTGAATGCCGAAAAAGACAACAGTCATATACAGAAAGAGATTATTCCAACGTTGATTAAGAATAACAATCTGCAAATTACTCATTTCGGAATTATAGAAAAAGAAGAAGACCCAATGCAAGACATCTTGCATCCGGATAAGGCAGATAAGGCAATGGAGGATGTAGAGAAAAGCATTCAACAAATGATGGATATGCAGAAAGCCGGTTCCGACATTTATTTTGGTGGCTTCTCACAAATGAAACGTTTTCCTTTCTTCTACCCGATGTCCAATTGGCTATGTCCTTTCTATACAGAACATCCTGATTTACAGTCGGCAAATGCAAGACTTGAAGACTCCAAATTCTTAAATACACTTTTCAAGAATGGGCCTTTCTGTGATTCTGATAAATATTCTTTCGCACTTGCCTTGTCAAGCGTTATCGACAAAATACCGGCAAATGTGCGTGAGATGATGAGTAGCAGCGAGTCTTTTGGCCCATCACTCCCTGTTGGAGATATGCAGACACCTGCATATATCAGGCGTATTTATCTTCAAGACTTATATCGTTTCTATAAGCTATACCACAAACGTACAGGGTTAATTAATCCTTTTGAGAATACGTTTACGAGCATGGAGTTCCGTTCTATCAAAGCTTTTTTCTTCGCATCCACACTTTTTAGAAGCGATTTCCTTACAGAAAGCAAACTGAGTCTTGGCAGATTCCTGATGAAACAACAACGTTGGAGTGAGGTTAATGACCTTCTTTTGTCATTCAATGGTAATATTCCTGATACCAATGCTGAATATTATATATTGGCAGCATACGCCGATTTGAATGATAGTTTGTATGGAATGTCAATAGAAATGTTTAGAAAGGCTCTTGAAATAGAACCAGAAAACGTAATGGCACTAAAAGGAATGGCTCGTGCCAGTCTCATAGAAGGCGACTACGATTTAGCGGAAAAGACGTATGCGACATTGGTAAGACTCTTCCCTACCAACAAAAACTTTGTCAAAAATTATGCTATTACGCTTCTGAAATCCAATCGAATAACAGAGGCGATGGAAATTCTTTATAAAATTGATTACGAAAATCCTGATGACATAAGCATTAAACGCATTCTTGCCTGGGGATTATTATGCCAAAACAAGCCGGAAATAGCAAAGAAAGAATACGACAAAATTTTATCTTTAAGCGACTACAAGAAAGAAGATTGCCTTAATGCCGGATACTGTGCGTGGTTCTTAGGGGATATAATGCAAGCTACAGAATCATTTAAATCATTTATACAAATGAGCAGCGATGAAGGTAATACGCCTTCATTGAGGACGGTATTCATTGAAGACTGCGACATTATATATAAATATGGTATAACTGATACCGATATTCAACTTGTTATAGATATGGTAGAAGAATAATAATTATTATGATTCTTACCAAAATAAGAAAGGGGCTGTGTCAAAATAGGCGCAGCCTCTTTTTTTTATATGGTGTAAAACATAAAGCAAAGCCCTGACTTTCGCAAGCCGGGGCTTTGTCATGTCAGAAAGTTTTTGTAACTTTTGGAAAAAACACAAAAATCAGTCGCATGAAAAATACTAAAACCTCAAAGCACTAAAAAAGAGGCTGCGCCGTAAAAACTTAATTACGCCACAGCCCCTTTTATTAATTCTTTTATGATGTCCTTATGAATTCATCGACAAAAGAAACTCCTCATTATCTTGTGTCTTCACCATTCTGTCATGTATAGAATTCATTGCTTCTATCGGATTCATATCAGCTATATACTTTCGTAATATCCACATTCTGTCAAGTGTTGTCTTATTCTGCAACAAGTCATCGCGGCGAGTACTTGAAGCAACAAGATTAACAGCCGGGAATATTCGCTTGTTAGAAAGAGAACGGTCAAGTTGCAGTTCCATATTACCGGTACCCTTGAACTCTTCAAAGATGACCTCATCCATTTTAGAACCGGTATCAATCAATGCTGTCGCAATTATCGTAAGCGAGCCACCACCCTCTATATTGCGAGCCGCACCAAAGAATCTCTTAGGCTTCTGAAGCGCATTAGCATCAACACCACCGGTAAGTACTTTTCCGGAAGCCGGAGCAACAGTATTGTATGCACGTGCAAGACGCGTTATAGAATCAAGGAATATCACGACATCGTGTCCACACTCGACCATTCGTTTTGCCTTTTCAAGTACAATTCCGGCAATCTTTACATGGCGTTCAGCAGGCTCATCAAATGTCGAAGCCACGACCTCTGCATTTACAGTACGTGCCATATCAGTAACTTCCTCCGGACGTTCATCTATAAGCAACATCATCAGATAAGCTTCAGGATGATTTGCAGCAATAGCGTTGGCAATATCCTTCATAAGTATTGTCTTACCAGTCTTTGGCTGTGCAACAATCAACGCACGCTGTCCTTTACCTATTGGCGAGAACAAATCTACGATGCGGGTAGACAGATTTGTAGTCGTTCTATCGCCGCACAATGTGAATTTCTCTTCCGGGAAGAGTGGCGTAAGATGCTCAAAAGGTATTCTATCACGGACCTCTGATGGATTACGGCCATTTATTTTATCAATGCTTGTCAACGGAAAATACTTCTCGCCATCGTGTGGCGGACGTACATGACACTCTACGACATCGCCAGTCTTCAATCCATAACGTTTTATATGCTGACTGGCAACATACACATCATCTGGTGAAGATAGATAATTATAATCACTCGAACGCAAAAAGCCATAGCCATCAGGCATTACCTCAAGCACCCCGTTTGCCTTTATCAAGTCTGAGAAATCATAGACATCCTCTACAATTGGTGCCGCCTCATTTTGCATATACATTTGAGATGGTGCCGGAGACATGACCGGAGTTGTGGGTCTGTCAAACATATCGTATGTAGGAACTGCTCCGTGGTCTTCTATTGGCAGGTCCATAACAACAATAAAGTCTGTACCATCAGCAGGGTCGTCAGCCCAAACACCATCGACAATTGCATTGCGATGTTCCTCTGCCTGTTCATTGTGAGCAATCATCTTTGCCTGCAATTGAGCCAACAGTTCATTTTTCGTCTCTTCATCCTTTCCTTCAGTTCCTGTGAGAACTGCTTCCGGAACATCTTCACCCATTGGCACTTCTGTTTCAGGCTTATTGCAATCTGCTATAGGCTCTACTTCAAGAACAGCATCTTCAACAGTTGCTTCTTGAGCTTGCTCTTCATTATTTTGCTTCATTAGAGCTTCTGCCGCAGCAATGGCTTCAAGTTCTGCTTTAGACTTGCGGCCGCGATGCTTCGGGAAAGCAGCAAAAAAATCTCCTCCATTATCCATTTGCTTATCAGCAGCAGGAGCGGTGTTTTCCGAAGGAATTTCTTCTTTGAACAAAGTTTGTTGCTCTGTTGTAACTTTATTCTTTTTCACATCAAAATTCTCACCATCCTTACCACTCACAGTATAAACATGGTCAGTATCTTTCTTTACAATTCTCGTGCGACGACGCTTTGTCGCAGCCGGATTATTCTGACTTCCTTCTACTGCCTGCCGGTCTAAAATAGCATAAATAATGGATTCTTTGTCATCGCCAGACTTGTATTCTGCCCCAATACTGGCAGCAATATCTTCCAATTCGGAGATATCTTTCAATAATAATTCGTCTTTATTCAACATATATAATATGTATGGAAAATTTAAGTTGAAAAGATGGCGTTTTAAGAAAACAAACGCCAATAGTGTATTAATCGAATGCAAAGATAGTATTTTTAACTGAAAACGGGAAAAAGTAAATTAATTATTATTACTCAATTAACCTCTGTTAACAATAAAACAATACTATCTCTATTCCTATTTTGAATAATATATCAGCCTTCTATTTCTGATAATTCAAGCCATCGCATACTTTTCTCATCAAGTTCCTCTTTCAACAAAGGCAACTTTTTGCTCTTTTCCGTCAACTCTTCGACAGACAACATCCCACTACATAGCGCAGTCTCAATCTCTTTACATTCGTTTTCGAGCCGGGAAATGTCTTTCTCCAACTGTTCAAACTCTCGTTTTTCCTTATAAGACATTTTCCTGCGTTTCTCTTCGCCGTTATTTTTAGATGCCACTTTCTCATGTTTGGCTACCGATTTTATCTTCGTTTTTTCTTCTTTACACTTCAAACAATTCCATTCCCTGTATTGAGTGTAATTGCCGGGAAAATCCTTTATAATGCCATTGCCTTGAAAAACAAGCAGATGGTCTATTACCTTATCCATGAAATAACGGTCGTGCGACACAACAATGACACAACCGGGAAAGTCCTCAAGATACTCTTCCAGTATTTGTAATGTTTGTATATCAAGGTCATTCGTCGGTTCATCAAGCACGAGGAAGTTCGGATTACGCATCAATACCGTACACAGATACAACTTCCGGCGCTCTCCCCCACTCAACTTACACACATAGTTATGTTGCTGTTCGGGTGTAAAGAGAAAATGTTGCAGGAACTGCGATGCACTAAGATGTTTTCCTCCCCCCAAGTCGATATATTCGGCAATATCTGTTATAATGTCTATAACTTTTTGGTCATCGCGGAATTTCAAGCCTTCTTGGGAGAAATAACCGAACTTTACAGTCTCTCCGATGTCAAATTTACCACTGTCCAAAGGAATCAAACCGAGCAACATCTTTATGAAAGTAGACTTTCCTGTACCGTTATTGCCTACGATACCCATCTTCTCAAAACGTGCAAAGTTGTAATAGAAATCCTTCAGTATTACATTTTCCTCATTCCAAGCCTTGCTCACATATTGACATTCAAATATCTTCGACCCAATATAGACATTCTTGGATTTCAGCCTTACCTGTCTGTCTTCTATCTTCTGCTTCGCGACTTTCTCCAATTCATAAAATGCCTCTTCACGATAGCGCGCCTTATGTCCTCGTGCCTGTGGCATTCGGCGCATCCATTCCAACTCCTTTCTAAACAAATTGTTGGCTCTTGCTATTGTTGCCATACGCACATTAATGCGCTCCTGCCTTTTCTCCAGATAGTAAGAATAGTTGCCACGATATGTATATATGGTTTTGTCGTCAAGTTCAAGTATCAGGTTGCACACGCGGTCGAGAAAGAAACGATCGTGAGTAACCATGAGTAAGGTCTTGTTGCCGCGACTCAGATAACCTTCAAGCCACTCTATCATATCCAAGTCGAGGTGGTTTGTCGGCTCATCGAGTATCAGAAAATCCGGCTCGGTAATCAGCACGTTAGCCAATGCCACACGTTTCTGCTGTCCACCACTGAGTTCGCCCATCGGTTGCTCAAAGTTGCGAATCTTCAACTGTGTAAGTATCTGTTTGGCTTTTTGCACCCGTTCTGGTTCGTCATTGTGGTTAAAACAGGCATCAAGCACCGATTCGCCAGCATCGAATGCCGGAGATTGTTCAAGATAGCCCACACGTAGATTGTTACGATAGATTATAGAACCACTATCATAACCTTCATGTCCTGTAATAATAGACAAAAGGGTTGATTTGCCGGTTCCGTTTTGTGCTATCAGTCCTACCCTCTGTCCTTCGGCTATCGAGAACGAAATATTCTCGAACAAGACGTTTGCGCCAAACGACTTCGTAAGATTCTGAACGTCTAAGTATGACTGTGGCATTATAATTCTTTGTTTATTCCTTCAATATAATTCAAGACCTCATCACGACCGATTTTCTTTTCCGAACTGGTTATAAAATAAGGTGGCAGCTCTTCCCATCTGTCGCCCAGTGCTTTCATCCACGCCGCTGCATTTGCTTTTGCACGCGTAGGTGTCAGCTTATCAGCTTTCGTAAAAATAATGGCAAAAGGCACGCCGCTCTCTCCCAACCAATCAACAAATTCTCTGTCAATCTTCTGCTGCTCATGACGTATGTCTATCAAGACAAAGAGATTAACGAGTTCTTCTCGCATGAGAATATACTGAGTTATCATCTGCTCCAAATTCTTCTGCACAGTTTTCGAACGCTTCGCATATCCATAGCCCGGTAAATCCACGAGATACCATTCATTGTTTATAATAAAATGGTTTATAAGTAATGTTTTTCCAGGAGTTGCAGAAGTTTTCGCAAGCCCTTTATGGTTGCAAAGCATATTGATAAGGCTCGACTTTCCTACATTTGAGCGCCCTATAAAGGCATATTCCACCTTACCATCCTTTGGACATTTAGACACGGTAGGAGAACTTATGGTATATTCAGACTTGGTAATTTCCATATTTTTATTTGCAAAAGTACAAATAATAATGGAAAAACAATAGCGCAACTCGTTTTTTTACATCTATATCGTATTTTCCGAAATAGTTTCCGAAATAGTTTGTTAATGATATATAAAATATTTGTATAATTAAGAAAAGCCCAACACCTTTGCAATTCAATAAGATGTTATCATATAGTGATAATCATTATTTTGAGATTGACAAATAAGGTTATGATTAGAAAAGTTACAATAAAAGACGCGCAAGCTATTGCCAACATATATAATGAATATGTACTAAATAGCGTAGCCAGCTTTGAAACCGAGCCGGTAACAGAGCAGGAAATGCGCCGACGCATAGAAGAAATCTCTTCTCAATTTCCTTATTATGTATATGAAGATATGGGAGAAGTTGAGGGGTATTGTTACGCACATAGTTGGAAAGAGCGTGTGGCGTATAAACATACTTGGGAAACTACTATCTACGTGGCTGGTAACTCGCGTGGAAGGGGCATTGGCACGGAATTGATGAAATATTTGATTAAAGATTGCCGGCAAGCCGGTGCCCATGCATTGGTGGCGTGTATCACCGGTGATAACAAAAAAAGTATAATTCTGCATCAACGGCTCGGATTTCAACTTGTATCACATTTTCCCGAAGTCGGTATGAAGTTTGGACGTTGGTTGGATGTTGTTGATTTCCAACTCATATTGAACGAAAAAGCATATAAGTAATTATTACATATTTATATAGAGATAAATGATTAAAGAAAAGAATATAATTAAGACCATGTATTATGAGTCGCCTTGCGGAATGTTGATGCTTGGTTCATATAACAACAAACTATGTCTTTGCGACTGGCAAACAGAGAAACATCGCGACCATGTGGACAGACGACTGAAAAGAATACTAAATGCCAAATTTGAGGAAGGAACATCTGATATAATAGAGAAAGCTATTAAGCAACTTGATGAGTTTTTTGCAGGAAAGCGTCAGGAATTTGATATTCCATTGTTGTTTGTTGGTACCGACTTTCAGAAAAAGGTCTGGAGCGAATTACTTAAAATTCCTTTTGGTGAAACCATTTCCTATGGCAAAATGGCGAAAAGAATCGGTATGCCTAAAGCTGTCCGTGCGGTAGCTAATGCCAATGGAGCTAATTCTATTTCTATTTTCGCGCCATGTCATCGCGTAATCGGAAGCGATCATTCATTGACCGGCTACGGAGGCGGCCTTGATGCCAAACGAAAATTGCTCGAATTGGAAGGTGTTTTCACCCAATCTGATTGCGTGCCAAATCTTTGAAAAATCTTTACAAGTAATGCTCTCAGAATCGCATATTTACAAACGTAATCTTCTTCGTTTGCAAATATCGCAAAATACGATGTTTTCGACTATTTTAGCGTAAAACCTTGATAATCAAGAGATTACCACATTTTATGGTAAAAATGACCGTTTTAGAGGGCAAAATAAACCTCATTAGAATGTAATGGAGGCTCCGTTAGACGCCAACGGAGCCACTTTTGGACTTCAACGGAGCCTCCGTTACACTCCAAAACGGCCTAAAACAGACTCTAAAAGTGCCACTTTTGAAAGCTAACAAACGTTAAATCGAACAGAAACGGCATTTTTCGATGTTTTCGGAAACATCAATTTTCGAAGAAAAACAAGTCTGATTTTTTCTAACGGAGGCACTTTTAGAAAGATGAGGAATGATTTTTGAACTCATGCCACGCAAAAAATGCGAGCTAAAATACAAAAAAGGGCCTCAAAAAGGCCCTTTTTAACAATCCTTTGCACGAAAGTATAAGTTTTTCACGAAGCGATTTTTGATAAATTATATTTACAAAAAACAAACAAAAATCGCCTCAAAATGCATTAATTACTGATGCTGTTCGCGAAGCAAATCATTGACAGTTTTCACCGGATTGAATGTTGCGAGTGGCACTTCAACAAAGACTGTATTCCAATCACTCATCGCACCATTCCACAGACCTGGCAACTCCAGAGCTTTCAGTTCCTTTCCATTCTTACTCTTACTGCTTATGAAACCAGTTGACTTGTCTACGAAATCCGGCAGGTTAAACGGCTGCCCTTTGTAATCTTTCACGGCGCAAACAAGGTCTACCGGATTAAAATGAGTTCCCTCTGTAAACATCTTCTGATATTCTTCGTTTGTCTTATCAATCTGCGAAGACTCAAGAATCTGGAGACTTACTGTTCCGTCCTGATTGTATGTGAGGAATGGGCCACCGCCTGGCTCGCCAACATTCTTAACGACTCCACATACACGCATCGGTCTGTTCAGCTTCTTCCTCAAGTAAATTACGAGGTCTGCATCCTCCAACTCTTTAATATCAGCCTTGCGACAGCACAAATCACGTTGCACGAAGCGTATGATTTCCTCTAAATATTCATGGGTGTATTCGCCTTTTTCAAGTTTCTCCAAATATGCAAAAGCCTTCTTCTGCAATGTAACAAGTACTCCGGCAATGAGCTGCTTATACGTAACAGTCTCATCTTTCAATCTGTCGGGCACTACATTATCTATATTCTTAATGAATACAACATCCGCATCAATATCATTTAAGTTCTCTATCAGAGCGCCGTGTCCTCCCGGGCGGAACAGCATAGAGCCATCCTCGTTTCGGAACAATGTATTATCAGGATTTACGGCCACGGTGTCTGTACTCGGTTTCTGCTCTGAGAATGAGATATTATACTTTACTCCGTACTTCTTTGCAAACGTCTCAACTTTCTCGGCAACCTTAGCCTTGAACAATTCGAGATGGTCGTGCGACACTGTGAAATGTACGTTTGCCTCACCTTTGGACGAAGCATAGAGAGCCGCCTCTACGAGATGTTCCTCCATTGGAGTCCTCGGACCGTCCTCATAGTTATGAAACAGCAGCAAACCTTTAGGAAGTTGACCGTAATTAAGTCCTTTAGGCTCAAGCATATTAGCAACAACTGCCTTGTAATTGCCATCCGCTATCAGCTCTTTAATCCTTTTCCCATCGTTCAACCGGCACTTCTCGCAAAGAGCTTCCCTGAAAGCAAACTTCTTAATATTATCGAAATATTGCTTCTCGAAATCTGTCGTAGGTTCTGTGTAATCTGCGCTCAAGAAAGCAAACATATTCTTAAACATACGACTTGCAGCTCCCGAAGCCGGAACAAACTTCACGATGTTCTTTCCTTGTGCCTTGTAGGCATCCCAAGCCTGTACGTAAGCCTCGCGTTCCTCTTCGTCCGGAGCCATAATGCCATGTCCTACGGCTGCGGCGGCCTCAAGTTTCAGGAAAGGAAATCCTGTTTCAAATTCTTCAAGTTGTTTGTTGAGTTTTTCTTCAGATATACCTTTGTCGGCAATCTGGCTTAAATCTTGTTGTGATAACATTTTATTTAGGTTTTATTATTTATAGTATTTTATTTACAAATATAGCTACTTTTTCTTAAAACAAGAAACTTTCGGAAAAAAAATTATAACTTTGCATGATATAAAAATAAATGCCGGGAATATCGTCAGCGACAAGGCTGGCTTTTTTCGTCTTAGCTTATTTTTGTCAACAAGAGAACTGATAATGCATTATGAATGAGGATTTTTTCACAACTGATGAGCGCAAGGAATTTGTAGCCTTGTATAAAGAGCTGAAAAAGAACACAAAAGAGTCGATTTCATCGAAAGACGCGAAGGAAGTGCGCCGTCATATAAGCAATATCATTGCAAACAGGCAGATAGAACGCGATACTTTCAATCTTAACCCTGTACTTTGTGCGATGAAAACGGCTATTATTGCCGTAAACGAAATTGGATTGAAACGTGATGGAGTGCTTGCTATATTATTGTATAATCTCGTTCTGAACGGATATATCAGCAACGATGACGTGAGGAACGACTTTGGCGAGAGTGTTGCAACGATTATATCAGGAATAGTACGCATACAAAAATTATATACAAAGAGTCCTGCAATAGAAAGCGAGAACTTCCGGAATCTGCTTCTTACGTTTGCCGAAGATATGCGCGTAATCCTTATAATGATTGCAGACCGTGTAAGCATCATGCGACAAATCCGCGACGCAAAAGACATTGAAGCACAGCACAAGGTGGCAGAAGAAGCCAGCTACTTGTATGCCCCCCTCGCCCATAAGCTCGGATTGTATAAGTTGAAAAGCGAACTCGAAGATTTGTCACTGAAATACCTTGAACATGATGCCTACTATAATATAAAGGGAAGTCTTAACGAGACGAAACAGGCGCGTGACCAATACGTAGAAACGTTCGTAAAGCCAATAGACAATGCATTGAAAAATGCCGGATTGAAATATCATATCAAAGCCAGAACAAAGTCTATACACTCAATATGGCAGAAAATGAAGAAGCAGAAATGTGGCTTTTCTGGTATATATGACCTTTTTGCCATCAGGATAATACTCGATTCTCCTTTGAAAAAAGAGAAGATGCAATGCTGGCAAGTATATTCGATAGTTACAGATATGTATCAGCCAAACCCAAAACGATTGCGCGATTGGCTGTCTGTACCAAAGACTAACGGATATGAGAGCCTGCATATTACCGTTCTCGGTCCGGACAACAAATGGGTGGAAGTGCAAATCCGCACTGAAAGAATGGACGAGATTGCGGAACATGGACTTGCAGCGCATTGGAGATACAAAGGTATAAAAAGCGCCGGAGGACTTGACAGTTGGCTTGCAGACATACGCACAGCATTGGAAGCCGGCGATGATTTACAAGTAATGGACCAGTTCAAACTGGATCTTTACGAGGATGAAGTGTTTGTATTCTCACCCAAAGGCGACTTGTTCAGATTTCCGAAAGGTGCGACCATTCTCGACTTCGCATACCATATCCACTCGAAATTGGGCAATACTTGCGTAGGAGGCAAGGTAAACGGCAAAAGCGTGTCTTTCAGACAAGTGTTGCACAGTGGCGATACCATAGAAGTTACAACATCGAACACGCAGAAGCCCAAACGTGAATGGCTGAACGTGGTAAAAAGTTCGCACGCAAAGTCGAAGATACGTGCAGCTTTGAAAGAGACTCAAATAAAAGATGGACTTTATGCCAAGGAACTGCTTGAGCGTCGGTTCAAGAATAGGAAAATGGTGATAGACGAATCTATTATGGCTCATCTGATAAAGAAACTCGGTTTCAAAGAAGTCTCTGAATTTTATAAAAGCATTGCAGATGAGAAGCTCGACATTAATGATGTAATAGAGACGTATATAGATGTACGCAACCATGACCTCAACTTGAATGCTCCAAAAGCTGCGCAAAGTGCTCAGGACTTCGAGTTTGAATCTCCTGATGAGATTACATCAAAAGGTAATGACGATGTTCTGGTAATAGACCGAAACCTGAAAGGCATAGATTTCACACTGGCACAATGCTGTCATCCTATATATGGAGACCCCGTTTTCGGATTTACTACCGTTAACGGTGGCATAAAAATACATAGAGAAGATTGCCCCAATGCGCCGGAAATGAGAAAGAGATTTGGCTATCGAATAGTGAAAGCGCGTTGGAGCGGAAAAGGTTCTTCACAATATTCCATCACCCTCCACATCATCGGCACTGACGATATTGGCATAGTAAACAATATAACTAATATTATTTCGAAAGATGAGAAGATTATAATGCGTTCTATAAATATCGACTCACATGACGGAATCTTTCATGGTAATATTACCGTAATGCTGGATGACACAACGAAACTGAATGCTTTGGTGAAAAAACTCAAAGATATAAAAGGCGTAAAGCAAGTAAACAGAATATAAATATAATATTTAAAAGGAATATAACAATATGAAATTCATAGGAATCATACCAGCACGCTATGCGTCATCGCGCTTCCCGGGAAAGCCACTTGCGATGCTGGGCGGCAAAATGGTAATAGAAAGAGTTGTAGAACAAGTATCGTCAATATTGGATAATGTATATGTTGCGACAGACGACCAACGCATATATGATGCTGTAACAGGCTTTGGAGGTCGGGCTATTATGACAAGAACAGACCACCAAAGTGGAACGGACCGTATCAGAGAGGCTTATGAAAAGATTGGTGAAGACTTTGATGTCATAATCAATATACAAGGTGATGAGCCTTTCATACAACGATCTCAAATTAAAACCGTTATGGACTGTTTTAATGACGAGAACACGCAAATTGCCACACTTGGCAAGCTATTTGCGACAATGGAGGCTGTAAGAAATCCTAATTCTCCAAAGATTGTTATCGATAATAACGGGTATGCACTGTATTTCTCACGCTCGGAAATTCCGTTTGTGCGCAATGTTGACGAAAAGGAATGGATAAACAAATATCCGTTTATGAAGCACATCGGCCTATACGCATACCGCTCAAACGTACTGAAAGAAATAACTGAACTCCCTCAATCATCACTTGAACTTGCGGAAAGTCTCGAACAATTACGATGGCTACAAAACGGTTACAAGATAAAAGTTGGCACCACGGACGTAGAAACCGTCGGAATTGATACTCCCGATGACCTTAAACGTGCTGAGGAATATCTTCTATCGACAAAATAATAGCCTTTGTTGTTGTATCAGTAATACGAAAACGGTTGTCAGGCCGCTCTCCTACGACCCAGATTATATCACCGCCGGCACTTGTTACCACAAGTTGTCGGCGTTTTTCGAATAAAGTTTTCTTGCAGTCTGTAAGGAAATCGCTTACCAATTTTGTTCCCCGCATACCGAAAGGAACGAATTTGTCGCCAACAGTAACAATTCGTAATGTTAATGGGAACACAACTTTATCAGCATCAAGGCATACACAGTTCTTATTCTTGCTTATAATAAAATTTTCATTTATAGTCCTTATCATGACACGCAACTTCTTATCAGATGCGCATACATAGATACCAGTTTCAGGAATACGCATCGGTTTATATCCGTCATCTTTCGTCTTTTCTATGATAAGTCTATTCCTGTCAAAAATTAATTGATGGGTAGATGATTTCCATATCTTACCAGATTGCGTATCAAGATTATCGGATATTTGTTCAATTTGAGCCGGAGAGAACCCATAACGGCTTAATAAATGGAATAAGAAATACTCAGGCGATGGTTGTGTCTTAACATAGTTTATCTCGATAGAATGGGACTTTTCTGTATCTATATCATTTATATTAATGCTTGTTTTTATTATCTTCTCTGCTTCACGAAGTCTCAGAGAAGTCTTGAAGATATTTTCATTGACAGCAGGATTAATCTCTTTCATTAATGGAAGAATATTCAAACGAATTTTATTCCGGACAAAATTATCCATTAAATTTGTACTGTCTACGACATAATCTTGGTTTAATGAGGCAAGGAAGTTAATGATTTCATCACGACAAACACATAACATAGGACGAAGAATATAGCCATTACGAGGTGATATTCCTGTAAGGCCATGTAGACCTGTGCCACGAATGAGGTTTATTAAAATAGTTTCGACGGAATCATCACGATGATGTGCGACGCAAATACCAGCCGCGCCAATGTCATGCCGTAATCGTTCGAAATAGCCATAGCGTAATTCTCGCGCAGCCATTTCAATACTTTCTTTATGTAGCTTCGCATAAGTCTCTGTGTCAAAGTGGACTAAATGGAATTCTACATTACATTTGCGGCATAATTCTTTACAAAAGTTTTCATCTCTATCAGACTCATCTCCACGCAAATGAAAATTACAATGAACGGCCTCGATATTATATCCCAATTGTTTTAAGACTAACAACAGAGCCACGCTATCGGCCCCACCGGACAAAGCCGCGAGATACCTCTCTTGCTTATCTAACAGCTTGTATTTGTCGATGAAATCTGATATTTTTTTATTCAACATACAAAACAAGTCCTTTAAGATATTCTCCTTCCGGGTGATAAATATTTATCGGATGGTCTGCCGGTTGGTGTATTTGATGCAAAATGCGCACTTTTCTGCCACTCTGTGCCGCCGCCGTAAATACAGCCTGACGGAAATAGTCTTTCGTAACAACCTGACTGCAACTGAAAGTAAATAAGATTCCACCGCTTTTAATACGTTCCAAGCCTTTAACATTAAGACGGGTATAACCTTTAAGGGCATTTTTCAAAGCTGCACGATGCTTTGCAAAAGCGGGAGGGTCGAGGATTATAAGGTCGTATTTATTATCGTTTTTATCAAGGAACTTAAAAGCGTCCTCGCAAAAAGCACTATGCCGAGAGTCGTTTGGGAAATTAAGAGCCACATTCGCATTTGTCAATTCAACAGCTTTTGCACTACTATCAACACTATGGACTATTTCTGCACCGCCTCGCATTGCATATACAGAAAAACCTCCCGTATAGCAGAACATATTCAATACACTTCTACCATTAGAATAATGTTCAAGCAAAGAACGGTTTTCCCTTTGGTCTACAAAGAAACCGGTCTTCTGTCCGCGTTGCCAATCAATATGGAACTTTAACCCGTTTTCTACGGCAACATTATCATAACTATTGCCATATAGGAATCCATTTTCTTGTCCGAGGTCAGCCTTAAAAGGGAGAGTTGTCTCACTTTTATAATATACGTTAGCTATTCTTCCAGCCATAACATCCACCAAAGCCCTTGCAATCTCATTTCGATTTATATGCATTCCTACACTATGAGCCTGCATAACGGCAGTATTTCCATAGCAATCGATTACAAGCCCGGGGAGATTGTCTCCTTCTCCATGCACAAGTCTATAGGTATTATTTTGAGGATTATCGGCAATGCCAATATGAATACGCATGGATAAAGCTGCGCTAAGTCTGCTTTTCCAAAACTCATCGTCTATTTTTACTTCACGGAAAGAAAGTACCCTGACTGCGATGGAGCCTATCTGATAGTGTCCTATAGCGATAAAATCGCCCTTTGATGTTATCACGTTTACGATATCACCCTCCTTTACGCCATCATCAATGCGGTTTATCGCACCAGAGAACACCCACGGATGAAAACGCAACAAGCTATCTTCTTTGCCTTTCTTTAAGTATATCTTTTTATATTCCATAGTATCATTCATTTATTCTTGATGTTTGTATCGGGTCTTCTTTCGTTTCTTCTGCGCAAACCAACTGATAATCTCCTGTTTCTTGTAATTTTCTTAACTCTTCATAGAGATTTATACAAGTCCAAGCATCTGTAGCCGCATACATTTTCTGTTTGTCAGTAAGAATATCATTCTCCCAATTAGAAAGCTGCATCCGCTTTGATATACGCATATTAAAGACGTTTGCATATAATTTCCGAAGACTTTTATCTTCTATACCTAATTCTGAAACTATATTTTGTAAGTCTATGAAGTTGCCTGGAACAAAATCAGTTCTTCTATGCAACATCATTAAATCTTCATGCAATGACAATCCTATTTTAAGAACAGAAGTATCTTCGAGCAACCGAATTATAGATGGAACCATACCTATTATATTAAGTCGAAAAAGGAAACAAACATCATGCGAAGCCACCTGTAGCAGTGCTACGTTATGCAAGACACCTTTACAAAAAGACGGCCGCGTCTCTGTATCCACGCCAAGAATATCTCTTGTAAGCAGATATTCAACAGCTTTATCTGCCTCGTATTCACTCAATACAACCTCTATGCGACCCGGAAAAGTTACTCTGGGTAACGTCGGTATTCTTTTCTTATCAAATTTATTATATATTATTTTTTCCATCATGCAAGTTTTCGATTTGCAAAAATAGTAAAAAGTTATGGATTTATACCAATATCTAACTCTTTTTCGTTACTTTTGCAGATAAAATTATAAATAACAAACCATGGCAAAAAAGAAACAGGGAGACAAAAGTAAATCCTTTAGCGAAGTACTCGGATTCAACTATATCATAAATGATAAAGCTAATTTCATATATGGACTTATCTTCATAAGTATCGCAATATACATTGTAATATCATTCTTTAGCTATTTCAACACCGGACAAGCAGACCAAAGTCTTGTAACGAACTTAAGAGTGGGAGAAATACAAAATACCGGAAGGACTTTTCAAAACGTATGTGGCAGTATCGGAGCCATAATCTCTCATTTTTTCATAGCCAAATGTTTTGGTATTCCCTCTTTCATAATACCAATCTTCCTTATCTTGTGTGGCCTAAAGATGATGGGAGCCTACTCCGTGAACCTCATTAAATGGTTCTTTTGTATGGCTATAATTATGATATGGAGTTCTGTCGCAATGGCAAAAATGGTTACGCCATTCATGACCGAACAGGTATTTAATCCTGGCGGTGCACACGGAGCATACATTTGCCAATGGTTAGAAAATGTAGTTGGAGACCCGGGATTATTAGCAATTCTCTTACTTACGGCTCTTATATTCTTGACTTACCTCACATCCGAAACCATTATCCTTATACGTAAGTTGATTAACCCTATCGGATACATATCCAAGAAGGTAACGTTCACCATCACCAACTTTGAAACGAAGAAGAGTGACAATTTAACAGAGGAACCACATGAAACGGAACAAGACCCGACCGTATTTGATGATCCGGCTCCTCAGATTGTAAAGTTTGAAGGTAATGATATGTATATCAACACACCCGCTTCTACTGATGAAATCATAGAAAATAACAATTTGGAAGAAACAGAGGCCACGGAGGTTGAGATGCAAATTGACGTAGCCAAAGGTGAGGAGACTGCAAATAGCAAAACGGTGGAAAGCAAGCCGGATATGCTAACTCCAATCAATCCTCGAGAACCATTTACAAGATATAAGTTCCCGACATTAGAACTTCTTAAGAAATATGAAACGGATGGCCGTACATACGTAGACAAGCAAGAGCAAGAAGCCAATAAGAACCGAATCATTGAAGTGCTTCGTAACTTCGGCGTTGAGATTCGCTCAATACAGGCAACTGTAGGTCCGACCATTACATTATATGAAATAACCCCGGCTCAGGGTGTGCGTATTTCGAAGATTAAGAACTTGGAAGACGATATAGCATTGAGTCTCGCAGCACTTGGAATACGTATCATTGCGCCAATGCCAGGTAAAGGTACTATCGGTATAGAGGTTCCTAACGCCAATGCAAGTATCGTATCAATGCTCAGCATTCTCAACTCTAAGAAGTTCCAAGAAACACAATTTGACTTACCTATAGCATTAGGAAAGACCATCACAAATGATGTCTTTATGGTTGACCTTGCCAAGATCCCCCACTTACTTGTTGCCGGAGCTACCGGACAAGGTAAGTCTGTGGGACTGAATGCGATTATTACATCTTTATTATACAAAAAACATCCTAACGAACTAAAGATTATTCTCGTAGACCCGAAGAAAGTTGAATTTAGTGTCTATTCACCAATTGCACAGCATTTCATGGCTGCCGTTGAAGAGAACGAGGAAGATCCAATAATCACAGATGTAACAAAGGTTGTGAAAACATTAAAGGGATTGTGCGTATTGATGGACACAAGATACGACCTTCTTAAAAAAGCCAAAGCAAGAAACATAAAGGAGTATAACAAGAAATATCTAAATCACTTGCTATCACCGGAAGATGGACATGACTATATGCCCTATATCGTAGTGGTAATTGATGAGTTCGGCGATTTGATACTTACAGCAGGTAAAGAAATTGAAATGCCAATAACACGTATTGCACAGTTGGCACGAGCCGTCGGAATACACATGATTATTGCCACACAGCGTCCGACGACAAGCATTATCACAGGAAACATCAAGGCCAACTTCCCTGGTAGAATAGCCTTTAAGGTTAGTTCGGGAATGGACTCTAAGATTATTCTTGACAGAACCGGAGCACAACAGCTTATCGGACGTGGTGATATGCTTTACCTAAATGGAACAGAACCGACACGTGTGCAATGCGCATTTGTAGATACTCCTGAAGTGGAACGCATTAATGAATATGTAGCTAAACAGCCAGGACCACTTGCACCTCTTGAATTGCCCGAGCCGCTTAATGACGATAATTCTGGCGATGGAGGTAATGTAAATATGGACGTAAGGAGCTTTGACCCGCTGTTTGAAGAAGCCGCACGTTCTATCGTATTGACTCAGCAAGGCTCAACAAGTATGATTCAGCGACGCTTCTCTATCGGATATAACCGCGCAGGACGTCTTATGGATCAACTCGAAAAGGCCGGAATCGTTGGAGCTGCACAAGGAAGCAAGCCACGAGAAGTACTCATTACAGACGAAACAAGTCTCAACAATTTGCTTTCCGCTCTCAGATAAATATTTATTTGAGGAAGTACATTTATGAAATGAATATATATAAGGTAATATCATAATATTAACAAAAATAGAATCATGAATATCATGTACAAAGAAAATATAACCATCTCATCGAGAAACAAGCATTATCAAAATGCCAAAAAAGTATTCATAAGTATTGCAATACTATTAATAAGTCTATCGATAAGTGCCCAAAGTGCAATACAAGCAAAGAAAGTACTTGACAAAACGGCTTCAATTGTAAGCCGCAAGGGCGGTGCATCAGCTAATTTCACAATATCAAGTGGGAAATATGGCTCTACATCTGGCCATGTTGCCATAAAAGGCAATAAGTTTTATGCCTATACACCGGAAGCAAAGGTATGGTTCGACGGCAAGACCCAGTGGAGCTATATGAAGAAAACCAATGAAGTAAATGTAAGTGTACCGACCGAGGCACAGCAAGTTTCGATGAATCCTTATAAGTTCATCACAATGTATAAAAACGGATACACATTGGGAATGACAAATAAAAACGGAAACTACGTTGTGCATCTTACGGCACAAAACAAGAAACGTTCGGTGCAGGAAATGTACATAACGATAAACCGAAGCTACTATCCAGAACAGGTTAAGATGCGTCAGGGCAAGATATGGACAACTATAAACATCAGTAATTTCTCGGCAAAGAACCAAAGTGATGCTATATTCCGTTTTCCAGCCAAAGATTATACAAACGCTGAAATCATCGATTTAAGATAAAACAATGAACAGATTAGAACTTATCAGAATACTGCACAAGCATCTTAAACTCTCCGAGAAAAGGAGTCTGGCGTGGGAACAGAATAAGATAGCCAAATACAGCATTTATATAGTCAGTGGCATTGTCATTGCATACCTCGTATTCATCGCTATAATGCTTTCATTAATAATAAACGATTCCGAAAGCGTATTGGCATACGAGTTCATGTATGGCATCGCTCCGTTCATTCTTTCAATCGACTTTCTGTCAAGGTTTGCATTCCAGCAAACCCCATCACAACTCGTAAAGCCCTACTCTCTCCTACCGATATCCCGTTATGCGTGCATAGACTGCTTTCTTGTGAACACCGTTATCAGTTCATATAATTTTCTATGGTTTGCGCTCTATATCCCATTCGCGTTAATGTCGATATTATTCAGTGAAGGACTAATAGTATCATTAGGATTCCTTACCGGATTATGGCTGTTTTCTGTAATTAATTCCCAATGGTATTTGCTTGTCCGCTCACTCGTAAACAAGAATATGACATGGTGGATTCTGCCTATTATCGTTTATGCCTTAATCTACTCTCCGTGGTATATTGGTGCTAACGCAGGAATTGGAAACCTCTTAGATACATACATGATGCTGGGAGAAGGCTTTTCTTTTTGGCATTTGCTCAACTATGCCGGAGCAATTCTTGCAACAATAGCACTTCTCGAAATTAACCGAAGGCGTCAATACGTATGTGTATGGCAGGAGCTGTCTAAGATTGACAAGACGGAAGTGCGCCACCTTATGCGCTTTACTTTTCTTGAGCGTATGGGCAAAATAGGCGAATACATGAAAATTGAAATTAAAAGTATTATGCGCAATGCCAATGTGCGCAAAACATTCATTTCGGGAACAGCTATCATCGTGCTGTTTAGTCTGCTACTTTCATTCAGCGATATCTATGATGGTGTGTTCATAAGCAACTTTTGGTGTATATACTGTTTTGCCTTTTACGGAGCTATGATTCTCGTAAAGATAATGTGCTACGAGGGTAATTACATAGATTGTTTGATGGTGCGCAAAGAGAATATCATCATGCTCCTCACAGCAAAATACTACATATATTCCGCCCTTCTCGTATTCCCATTTATACTTATGTTACCAACCGTTTTCATGGGAAAGTGTACTCTTCTGATGCTTATGGCATACGCAGCATTCACAGCCGGGGTTGAATATTTCTTATTTTTTCAAATGGCTGTTTACAACAAGCAAACAATTCCATTGAATACAAAGTTCATAGGCAAAGGATCTATGGAAAACAACTATATGCAAATAGCTGTAGAAATGATAATCTTTATCATCCCTATATCATTTATTATGTTTGCCCAAATGCTATTCAGCGAGACCATCGCACATATTATAATACTTGCTGTCGGCATTCTATTTATAGCATTGCATCATATTTGGATTGCAAATATCTATCGCCGCCTAATGAAAAGAAGGTACGACAATATGGAATCTTTGAGAGCATCAAGATAATCAAATCATAAGAATATCAACATAAACTATGTTATAGCCGGTGGTAACATCGGCTATTTTAGTATTCTATATCTGCATATTCATCTGATTGTTCTTCCTGAAAAAGTTCGCTATTATCCCAATCCCAAAGCCCAAAGCTCGTATTATTTTGTTTAGATAAAGCATCACTTGCACTTATGGTAGCATTTGGCGTATCATCCCAACCAGGAGAGGCTGCAAATGTTGTTAAGGTTTCCATTTCAAGAATCTTGATACTTGGCTTTATGTATATATTAATTCTTTTCATCTTACATAATATATATGCATATAACACAGGAGCAATATTATTTTATTACAATCTTCTTACCATTTTGTATATATATACCTTTAGACAGGCCTTCAAGACTATATCCAATAAATATACCTTTAAGGTCATATACTTTTGTATCCATTTCAGGAGTCGTATCGATTACATTATCTATTCCATTAACTATGTCAGAAAGACTAAATCCTTTTGCATTTGAAGCTCCAGAAGAAGACAATTCGTCTTTAGAAATTGCAAGATAACATTTCCCGTATGGAATATTAATGGTTTTACCATCATCGCTATCCCAATAAAATCCTAAATTTTTCCCATCACTATCATAAGAAAATTTATAATATAGCATATTATTTAACGGACCGACCTGCTTTCCTACCGATTTTTTAAGTTTGTTATCGTCACGAATAGTATAACTTTCAGATTCTACGACTTCATAGTTATAAGTTTTTTCAGTTCCTGTTTTATCTAAATCTTCTATCAATAATGGCAACTCTGCTTTAACTTTTTCCCCAGAGGAATAAACATACTTATATTTCAATTTTCCTTTTTCAATCGTAATATAATGTCCTATAACTCCTTTTGGCATAATATAAGAGTTATCAAGCCACATAGTAGCATATCCCGCTTTAGATATTGTAAAAGTATTCAGTGTTATTATTATTTTTGACAAGTGAACTGCATTTGAGGCATTATTTAATGATAATTCATTTCTATATCCTAACCATATTTTTTCATCACTATCATCTTTACTTATTTTTCCATCAATATTACTTAGTAACTCAAGATCTTTAAGTGAGCTACCATTACCATCTTTACGGATCAAATCAACCTTTACTATTTTCAAATCTCCTTTTATAGAAATTGTCAATGTACTATTAATATGAATCGAATAGTATTCAGGATTATTCAAATTTCCTGATTGTGTATCGTCTTTTGAATTAGAAACTTCGATCTTTATCGTATTGCCTAAATATGTTTTTTCAATACTTTGCCCTCCGGTATTCGTTGCACCAGAATGGTCTACTGTCGGGTCAAACACTACTTCCTGCGCCATAAGTGGGGCATTAAACAGGAATAAGAGAGATAGTATAACTTCTTTTAATTTCATATCAGTTCATTTTAAGTTCATTCTTGACGACTGCAAAAGTAATATATATTTACAAAACAACGTTAAAAATATCCCACTTTTTGTAAAGAATTATTCAATTATGGTCTTTATAGTCTTTCAATTAATTGTCGAAATTATATTTTTATGGTTATTTTGCCATTAAACAAGCTTCTTAAATAATCATATTTTATATTGTAATGTCCGCAAAATATAGTACCTTTGCAAGGTTAAATCAAGATTGAGAGTATCGTTTGAAACAAATTAAAACTATATTAGTTCGCACTATATGGTCTCTTGCGGCATTATATCTTGCCATTGCCGTATCCCTGAAAACACCTCCCGTACAGAAATGGATAAGTTCCATTGCCTGCGGGGTGTTAGAGAAAGAACTCGGAACTAAGGTTAGCATCGGTAAAGTAGAGATCGGGCTGCTCAACCGTGTCATCATCGACGAAGTTTCCATATACGACAAGAGCGACAAAGAGATGTTTCGCAGCGCACGACTTGCTGCGAAAATAGACTTGTCCCCATTATTTCACGATGAGATTTCCATATCTTCCGCACAGATATTCGGCATGAAAGCTGTGTTATATAGGCAAAACGCGAATATGCCATATAACTTTCAGTTCGTGATAGATTCCTTAAGTTCAAAGGATTCTACCCCAAGCAAACCGCTGAACCTGCATATTCAGTCGCTCATAATACGTAATGGTGCTATAAAATTCGACCAACAAGACAAACCGAGGACTCCCAACAAATTCAACACTGCACATCTGAATATAAGTCATATCAGTTCGCATATCAAACTATATGCGCTCACAGACGATTCTTTGTCCTTGAATCTGAAAAAGCTATCACTAAAAGAAAGCTCCGGACTTGATTTAAGAAATCTCACATTCGATATCAAAGCCGGCAGAAACAAGACTTCGATAGCCGACTTAGACATAGAACTGCCACAGACAAAACTGTCAATTCCGGAAGCTACAGCGACATATAAAATAAAGGGAAAGATATTCGACAAGAATTCGTTAAAGTTCAATATAAATGTCAACCAATCGAAAATAACCCCCTCCGACTTTGCGTGCTTCGACAATTCGTTAAGCTCAATAAAAGACAATATAGCGCTTCATGCCACCTTATCGGGAACAAACAACTCTGTTGTTATAAGCGATTTGAATATTCACAGTGATGGTATTGGAATAAATATCATCGGCAACGGCAATGTACGCAGCTTTGGCAACAGTCCCCGATGGAACTTTCATGCGAAAGAATTTTGGATGAGCGACAAGAGCCTGCAATTCATTTCGAACAATATGAACAGGAAGAGAATCTCCTTACCATCGGTGTTGACAAGAGTCGGAGGAATAAAATATAACGGCAACATTTCTGGTCGTGAGAACCTTTTTGTATGTAAAGGAGATATAAAAACAGGCATCGGAAACGCAAAAATGGATATTGCGGTAGACGGAAATAGCCTTCGCGGCAGCCTGTCTACGAAAGGAATACATTTAGGAAAGCTCCTTGATAATGATAAATTCGGCATTTTAGCTACCGACATAAAGGCAAATGGCAAATTAGATAAAGGCAAAAAGCCTCTGCCTTTTGAGTTCTTGATAGCAAAAGGAAATATCGAGCGTTTTGATTATAACTCATACAGTTACAGAGACATAACCATTGACGGCTCATATCGCAACGGAACGGCGGACGGAAGACTTGCTATAAACGACCCGAACGGCAAAGCAGACATTAAAGGCCGCATCGAATTGAAGGATATTATATCGGTAGGACTCACGGCTGACGTGAAAAACTTCAATCCGAACGCACTCAAATTAACCGACAAAGCGGGAAACAACACATTTAGTTTCTTGCTGAAAGCCGACGCTACCGGTAAATCTTTGGAAACAATGAACGGCTCGGTAAACGTAACAGACTTCATGATGAGCGCCGGAAAGAGCGTAAACCGCATTAATTCCATTAATCTTACAGCCGGAAAAGAGGCCGATGACCATTTCATGAATATCGAAAGCGACTTCGGAAGCGCAGACATCCGCGGCCGATTCAACTACAATACCATCGCACAAAGCCTGACAAATATCGTAAGAAACAAAATTTCCACAATTCCAGGATTGCCGAAAAGCGTTCCTACAAAGAACAACAGATTTGATATAGATGTTAGCATCAATGACTTGGGATGGCTGAAAGATTTCTTCAAGATTCCACTTGAACTGCATAAACCGCTATATATCAACGGTTCGGTCGATGATTATCAGGACTTTATACACATAGACATCGATGCTCCGAGCCTGTCCTATTCCGGCAATTTGTTAGAAAACACAAGGGCAAACATCACCACATACAGCGATACACTTAAGACGACGGTGAGAACAGAGAAGATAAATGACGACGATCACCGCGTATTTCTCAACGCAAATATGAAGGCAGCCGACAACAAGCTGCTGACAAACATTCTTTGGGATATTAAAGGTGGCGTTCCGTTGTATGGCTCGTTGAATGCGCAGACAGACTTCTACAAGAGCTTTCATGGGAAAACGGCAATCCACACAGCCATAGACAAATCACAACTGACAATAGACAAGACAAAATTAGACATACTTCCATCGGAAATAACTTATATTGATAAGACGCTGAACATCAATAATTTCAAGATTAGCAACAATAGGCAACATCTCACTATCAACGGTGCTGTCACCAAGAACGAAAGCGATTCTATCACAGTGGATATGCAGAATATCGATGTCGGTTATGTTCTCAATCTGATAAACTTCCATAGTGTTAGCTTCTCTGGATATGCGTCGGGCCGCGCTTCTATAAAATCTTTGTTCAATACCCCCGAAGCTAACGCCACTCTTAAAGTAGACAGTTTCTTGTTTGAGCGTGGCCGAATGGGCACTTTGTATGCCAATGTTGACTATAATTCTACCGACAAGCAGATAAACATTAAAGCTACAGCCGACGATGGCCCCGATGCAAAAACGCTTATAAATGGATATGTCTCACCAGACAGGAACTATATAGATTTGGGAATAAAGGCAAAAGGAACACGCTTAGAATTCTTAGAGAGTTTCTGTGGCAGTTTTATGGATAACGTAACACTACGCGGCAACGGCTTTTGCAGAGTATTCGGCGACTTAAAATATGTGAATCTTGAAGGCAAGATGGTTGCCGACGGAACGGTAGACATAAAGCCATTGCATACAACATACACTCTTATGAATGATACTATCACCATGATTCCAGATGAAATCATATTCAAGAACGACAGCATATATGATATGTATGGGAATCATGGCATTGTAAACGGAGCACTACACCATAAGCACCTCACCCGACTGACGTTCGATTTGGACGTAAGAGCAAACAATCTACTGTCTTATAACTCACCCACTTACAACGGAAACTCTTTCTATGGCACAGTCTTCGCATCAGGCAACTGTTACATAAAAGGCCGCCCGGGCGAGACGACATTAGACATTAACGTTACGCCGGAAAAAGGCAGCTTCATCGAATACAACGCAGCAGGCCACGAAAGCATAGCCGAAACAGAGTTCATCAGATGGAGAGACCTCACTCCGCAGCCAGAAATAAAAGATGACTCCACCTTAACGGCAGATGAAAATATGGCGAACAACGTCAGGCAAAGCGCAGTTCAAGACATAATTTCCCCACAGATAACATCTGATGTTAAGTTGAATTTCATCATAAACGCCACCCCCAACTTCACCCTTCGCGTACTTATGGACCAACAAACAGGCGACTATATCGCATTGAACGGTTCGGGTGGATTGCGCGCAAACTACTTCAACAAAGGCGCTTTCGAGATGTTTGGCAACTATCTTGTGGAAAGTGGAATCTATAAACTGACCATACAGAACATCATAAAGAAAGAGTTCCACTTCCAACCGGGAAGCTCTATAATCTTCGGAGGAGACCCATTTGGAGCCGCTCTCGACCTCAAAGGCACATATACACTTAATGGCGTGAGTCTCAGCGACCTGCAAATAGGCCGTTCGTTCAAGTCGAATAACATCCGCGTGAACTGCCTTATGAACATTACGGGTACGGCTGGAGCACCACAAGTGGCATTCGACCTTGATCTGCCGACATTGAGTACTGATGCCCAACAGATGGTACGCTCGGTCATAAATTCGGAAGAAGACATGAATCAGCAAGTGCTGTATCTTCTTACCGTAGGCCGATTCTATACTCAAGGCAATAACAACGCTGCACAAGAAAATGCGAATGCGCAAAGCCAGACCAGTCTTGCTATGCAAAGTTTGTTAAGCGGAACTATCTCACAGCAGATAAATACGGTGCTCTCTAACGTGGTGAAAAGCAGTAATTGGAACTTTGGAGCGAACATTTCCACCGGAGATGAGGGCTGGAACAATGCCGAATATGAAGGACTGCTTAGTGGCAGGCTTTTAAACAACCGTCTGCTAATCAACGGTCAATTCGGCTATCGGGATAATGTAAACACCACAGAAGGCTCTAATTTCATAGGCGATTTTGACATAAGATACCTGCTTTTCCCAAGCGGAAATCTTGCAGTAAAGGTCTATAACCAGACTAACGACAGATATTTCACACGCAACAGTCTCACTACACAAGGTGTCGGACTAATCATGAAGAAGGATTTTACCCGACTTAGCGACATCTTCGGACACAAAAAAAAGAGCAATAAAAAGGCAAAGAAGAAATAATGCAGATTGGTATCCCCATTATTAGGTATTTTTACTCAAAAACTTAAAATACAACAAAATTGCAATTTAATTTTGATTATCTTTGCAGAAGATAAGCTACACTCGGCAATTAAGAATAAATTCTCTTTGCGGGTGTTTGCATTACCTTTGCACAATAAAAAAGATAAATAATGAAACTTTCAGAACTAAAAACGGGCGAACGCGGTGTCATCGTAAAGATATTGGGACACGGCGGCTTCCGTAAAAGAATCGTGGAAATGGGCTTTATCAAAGGCAAGGTTGTTGAAGTCTTGCTTAATGCCCCGCTCAGAGACCCTGTAAAATACAAACTTATGGGCTACGAAGTGTCGTTGCGACATAAAGAAGCGGAAATGATAGAAATCATTTCTACCGAAGAAGCGAAACTCATAGAGAAGCAAGTAAAAGCCCAACAACACTCTCCGAAGTTGGCAAACTCCGAAAATTACGACGATGAGCAGCCCCTCACCGACAAGCAATTGCGTAAGGCTGCCATGCAAAAACGCCGCACAATAAACATCGCACTTGTAGGAAACCCAAACTGCGGTAAGACCTCGCTATTCAATTTCGCCTCGGGAGCTCACGAGCGTGTCGGAAATTACAGCGGTGTTACCGTAGACGCAAAAGAAGGAAAGTTTGAATTTGAAGGCTATGAGTTCAATCTTGTCGATCTTCCTGGCACATATTCCCTGTCGGCGTACTCACCGGAAGAATTATATGTACGCAGACAAATTATAGACAAGACTCCGGATTTTGTCATAAACGTAATAGATTCGAGCAATCTTGAACGTAATCTTTATCTTACCACACAACTTGTGGATATGCACTTGCGTATGATATGTGCGCTTAATATGTATGATGAGTTTGAGAACCGGGGCGACCGTCTTGATTACCGCAAACTCGGCCAACTCTTTGGTGTTCCTATGGTGCCGACGGTCTTTAAGACTGGTAAAGGAGTAGACTTGCTTTTCCATATTATAATAAATCTGTATGAGGGAGTTGACTTTATAGATAAGGATGGAAACATAAACCCGGAGGTGGCGTGCGACTTACAGGACTGGCACAAAGACTATGAATTGAAGCATGGAGGCAATCATGACGAAGACTTCGCACATGGCTCTAAGCCCAAAAGCATATACAGGCATATCCACATCAATCATGGACAGTACATAGAAAACGCCATAGACAAGGTCAAGAACGAATTGAGAAACAATGAGGAGATACGCCACAAGTACTCTACCCGCTATCTCGCTATAAAGTTACTTGAGAACGACAAGAGCGCGGAGACATTTGTCGAGACACTTCATAACGGCGAACGGATAATCCAATTGCGCAACGAAGCAGCCGAAGACATAAAGACAGAACTGAAAGAAGACAGCGAAACGGCACTCATGAATGCCAAATACGGCTTCATAAACGGCGCTTTGAAAGAGTCTGACTTTGAGGTTGGTCAGAAGAAAGACACCTATCAGATAACCCATGCGCTCGATGCTATCATCACGCACAAGTATGCAGGCTTTCCCATATTCATCTTTCTGATATTCGTAATGTTCCAGACGACTTTCTCTTTAGGAGAATATCCTATGAATTGGATAGAATCCGGAGTGTCCTGGCTTGGAGAATTTATAAGCGAAGTCATGCCAAAAGGTCCGTTAAAGGCAATGATAGTAGACGGAATTATCGGAGGTGTGGGCGCAGTTATCGTGTTCTTACCCCAGATTCTGATACTCTACGCATTCATATCTTTCATGGAAGATAGTGGCTATATGGCGCGTGCGGCCTTCATCATGGACAGACTGATGCACAAGATGGGACTGCACGGAAAGTCGTTCATACCACTAATCATGGGATTCGGATGCAACGTTCCTGCCGTAATGGCAACCCGCACAATCGAAAGCCGACGGTCACGTTTGATAACGATGTTGATTCTTCCGATGATGAGTTGCTCGGCCCGACTTCCTATCTACATTATGATTATAGGTACATTCTTTGCCGCACAACACCGCTCGTTAATCATGATTTCGCTCTATGTTATCGGTATTCTGATGTCGATAATAGTGAGCCGGATACTCAGCAAGTTTGTCATTAAGGGAGAGGATACGCCTTTTGTGATGGAACTTCCCCCTTACCGTTTCCCGACATGGAAGGCCATCGGCCGCCACACATGGGAGAAAGGACAGCAATATTTAAAGAAAATGGGCGGAATAATACTTGTGGCGAGCATCATAGTCTGGGCACTTGGGTATTTCCCTCACGACGAGAAACTCAATAGCCAGGCACAACTCGAACAAAGCTATATCGGACGGATAGGCAAAACTGTCGAACCGATATTCGCACCACAAGGCTTCGATTGGAAACTTGATGTGGGCTTGATTTCCGGTGTTGGAGCAAAGGAAATAGTGGCATCTACGATGGGAGTGTTATATGCTGATGATGACAGCTTCGCAGAAGACGATGGCTATAACGAGGACAACGAGAAGTACACACGCCTGAGAAAGCAGATGCTTAGCGAAGGCATAACACCCCTGTCAGCCTACTGCTTCCTGCTTTTCGTACTCCTATACTTCCCATGTATAGCGACAATAGCAGCTATAAAAGGCGAGACCGGCTCATGGAAATGGGCCATCTTCACAGCCGTCTACACCACATCATTGGCATGGATAGTGTCTGCCGCAGTCTATCAGATAGGATGTATATTTATGTAGAATTATCTAATAAATATTACAAGACAGCACATCATTGCAGCATGATATTTTATGAAATATTTTGACAAATAGCCTTCTCAGAATCGCATATTTACAATCAAAATCTTCTTTGCTTGCAAACACGCCAAAATAAAGCATTTTACGGCATTTTGGGATAAGTTTTTGATTATCAAGAACTTATCCTTTTTTTATACGTTTTTGGTACTTTGAGAACGCTAAAATAGCTTCTTAACATCGTCAAAGTGGCACTTTGAGGCCCTCAAAGTACTACTTTGAGCCTCCAAAAGTGGCACTTTAGCGTCCTTAAGTGGCTACTTTGAGACTCTAAAAGTGCCACTTTTGAAAGCTAACAAACGTTAAATCACGCCAAAATGCCAATTTTCGGCGTTTTCGAGAAGCGCAATTTTTGACGAAAAATGCCCCTCTTTTTTGCAAAAAGTGGCACTTTGACACCTTCAGAACACGATTTTTTGACTCTTATCGCCTGTTTTTTGAAGTCAAAAAACAGGGAAAACGAGTTAAGAGACCCATTTTTAACAGACGTTCACAGAAATGGGTAACATTCAGAAAAACCTATTTTTGTAAACAAAAATTACATAACGAACCGTCATATCAATTAGAACAGCCTCATGCGAATTTGGTATATTTATACATTTACAAATGGATGTGAATGCAAGACCTACTTCAATTATTTTTGTTTTATTCGTTTTTCTCAATGTTAATACGTAACTTTGCACATTATTATATATATAAAGTATTCACAGATGGATATAATTCTGAAGTATTTCCCAAACATTACAGACGTTCAGCAAAAGCAATTTGCCGCCTTAATGGATTTGTATAAGGATTGGAACTCAAAGATTAACATTATCTCACGCAAGGATATAGACAATCTTTACGAGCATCATGTCCTGCATTCGCTTGCCATTGCCAAAACCTTACGATTCAAGGACGGAACAAAAATACTCGATTTTGGCACTGGTGGTGGTTTCCCAGGCATTCCTCTTGCCATAATGTTCCCTAACGTGAACTTCAAACTTATAGACGGAACGGGCAAGAAAATAAAGGTGGCAACAGATGTCGCGCAATCTATCGGTCTGAAGAATGTAACTGCCGTACACAAGAGAGGTGAGGAAGAAAATGATAAGTTCGACTTCGTAGTGAGCCGTGCCGTGATGCCTTTGCCCGACTTAGTGAAGATTATACGTAAGAATATCCTGAAGAAACAATCGAACGCAATGCCCAACGGCGTGATTGTGTTGAAGGGTGGAAACCTTACTGAAGAGATAAGACCATACAAGAACATCGTGGAGGTGTCTAAGCTGAGCAATTGGTTCAGCGAGGAATGGTTTAAGGAAAAGAACGTTATTTATCTGCCGATGTAGTATTATAGAGGCAAGATACATATCTGCTTCGTTTCAGATTATACAAGACAATTAATCATTTAAGTACCATTAATATGCTTAACATAAAACGCTTTGCTTGCAATATGCTTCAGGAAAATTGCTATATTGCAAGCGACGAGACCAAAGAATGCGTAATAATAGATTGCGGCGCTTACTATGAAGAGGAGCGCAAGGCTATCGTTGACTATATCCGAGACAATGAATTCGTGCCCAAGCACTTGATTGTAACGCACGGACATCTTGACCATAATTTTGGCAACAACACCATTTTCGAGGAATTTGGCTTGAAGCCGGAAGTTGCGGCAAAGGACGAAAACTTGATGAATGGTTTCAAGGAACAAGCCGAAAAGTTCTATGGAATGACACTCGGTTACGACTTTCCTCCCATCGGCAAATTGCTATCAGAGAATGATGTCATTTCATTCGGTAATCACAAGTTTACGATAATCGAGACTCCGGGGCATTCGCGCGGCTCTGTCTGCTATTATTGCAGCGAGGAGAACGTCCTGTTCTCGGGCGATACGCTATTCCATCTGTCAATCGGCCGCACCGATTTCAAAGGTGGAAGCATGATGCAGATAATCCAAAGCCTGCGCCATCTGGCACAGTTACCCGATGATACGGTGGTATTACCGGGACACGATGTTCAGACGACCATAGGTGAAGAACTTGCGCACAATCCTTATATGGATAGATGATAAAGTCGAAGACAGAGAAAATAGTGCTTGGGATAGACCCCGGAACCAATGTCATGGGCTACGGTGTCATAAGGGTTGTCGGCAATAAAGCAGAACTTGTCGTCATGGGCGTGATAGATATGCGCAAGGAAAGCGACACATATCTGCGGCTTGGAAAGATTTTCGAACGCGTTACAGGCATAATTGACGAGTATCTTCCCGATGAGATGGCAATAGAAGCACCATTCTTTGGAAAGAATGTGCAGTCGATGTTGAAGCTCGGAAGAGGTCAGGGAGTAGCCATCGCGGCAGCCATAAGGCATGATGTGCCTATACATGAATATGCCCCGCTGAAGATAAAGATGGCGATAACCGGCAATGGTTCAGCATCAAAGGAGCAGGTCGCGGGTATGCTTCAGCGGCTTTTGAACATCAGCAACGACGATATGCCGAAGTTCATGGACGCTACCGACGCTTTGGGAGCAGCTTATTGCCACTTCATGCAGATGGGGCGGCCGGAGACCGACAAGCATTATAGCAGTTGGAAAGACTTCGCAAGGAAAAAAGGTATTATGTAGATAGGATATGCAAAAGATAATAGAAATAAAGAACGGGGTATGCCGAATGCCGCAATGGAGAATGGCTGCGCCCGTGGATTTTGAGACTTTAGCCGGCGAGCATATAGCCATTGTCGGGCCGAATGGTGGCGGAAAATCTATGCTCGTGGACATCATCGTTGAACGGCATCCGCTGTTAATGAACGAACCGAAGTTTGATTTCTCGCCAAGCAATAAGGAACTGGTTTCCGACAATATAAAATATATCACGTTCAAGGATAGCTATGGAGGCGACAACGACCAGACGTACTATCTGCAACAGCGATGGAATCAGACAGAAATAGATAAAGATACGCCAACGGTTGGGACAAAACTCGAAGAGGCGTATGCGCTTGCAGGCGAGGATACGCCACAAAGACGCAAGTTGCAACAGCATATCTACAAGATGTTCTGTATGGAGCATTTCCTCGATAAGTACATCATATTATTGTCGAGTGGAGAATTAAGAAAATTCAAATTGGCTGCAACACTGTTCTCCGCTCCCCGTGTACTCATCATGGACAATCCGTTTATCGGACTTGATGCGCAAACCCGCGACCAACTGAAAGAGCTATTAAAGACTTTATCGGAAGAACAAGCTCTGCAAATAATCCTTGTATTGTCCAAGAGCGATGACATTCCAGACTTTATCACCCACGTCGTTGAGGTAAAGGATATGACCGTGATGCCTAAAGTAACACGAGAGCAATACATCACCGAGCGTTTGGGTATTCCAAGCCATGTGTTGTCAAATGAAAAGCGACAGACCATACTCTCGCTCCCCTACTCCAACCGTGAATATTCGGCTACCGAGGTCGTCAAGATGAATAAGGTGAGCATCAGATACGGCAAACGCACAATCCTGAAAGAGCTTGATTGGACTATTAAGAACGGTGAGCGTTGGGCTTTAGGCGGCCAGAACGGCTCGGGAAAATCAACTCTCCTCAGTCTTGTCTGCGCCGATAATCCGCAGGGATATGCGTGCGATATTGAGTTGTTTGGCAACAAACGCGGTTCGGGTGAAAGCATTTGGGACATTAAGAAGCATATAGGTTATGTTTCACCGGAGATGCACCGGGCTTATCAAAGGAATATGCCGGCAATACGGATAGTGGCAAGCGGACTGAAAGATTCCGTAGGTCTGTATGTGAAACCATCCGAAGAAGATTATAATATATGCAGATTGTGGCTGAACATCTTCGGGCTTGAGGGCAAAGAGGAGGCTCCTTTCCTGCAATTATCAAGCGGAGAACAGAGGCTCGTATTGCTTGCACGTGCTTTTGTGAAAGACCCGGAGCTGCTTATTCTCGACGAACCGCTGCACGGACTCGACAATATGAACCGCCGTCTCGTCAAGGATGTCATAGAAACGTATTGCGAAAGATTGAATAAGACATTGATTATGGTAACTCATTACAAGGAGGAACTGCCTCGATGCATTGACCATAGCATTTATCTTGAACGTCATACGTGATACAATAAAGCACGAAAAAAAACGTTTTTTAATTCAGATAAACATTTAAAAAGTATAGCAAGTGAGAAGTATTATCATTATAGCGACATTGACATTTACAATGTCTATGGGCGCAAAAGCACAAAAGGTGTTTCAGGAAATATTCAATAGCAGCAACAAAACGCTCTATGACGCACGCGAAGATGTGGAAATAAGGAAGATTGCTCTGTTCAAAGTGGATGCTCTGACGTATATAAACACGCAGATTCTGGCCGAAATAAACGACTCGACCAAGAATCTGAGCGAAGAGCAGATTGCAGAAAAGATTACGAGAAGAGACAGTTTGGCGTATTTTCTGTATGATTATATCGATGTGTTCACAAAAGAATATTCTCGTTATAATAAGGAAAAAGACCGCAATCGTGTGATGAAAATCTTCCGTGATGCAAGTATAAACAACCCATTATGCAATGATGCCGACAAGCAATTCGTGCTTGCGTATTATAATCGGGAGGACTTCCTTACACAATTCTCGCTTGATACAGATTGGATAAAAGCATACGCGGAAGCAAGACGCAAACTGTCAGGAAAATAGTAAAACTCTTTCATTTGGCCCATAAGCCTATTATAAAACGAGAAAGAACCGTATTACTCTTTGAAAAAGATAAAGGTAATACGGTTCTTTTTATGTATATATTATATAATATATGTGTAAACAAGTCTGTCAGAAGACCGCTTTTATTATATTTCTCAAACAGGATTGCTGTCGAGATTGTCCTTAAATAAACTGCCGTCTACATCGCCGATTTCCTCCTCATCAAACCATTGAAGGAGCTTGTCACGTGATTTCGCCTTCACATCTTCGTTTACGTTTTCCCAAACTTTGTTGAGTACGTATATCAGCACAGCAAGGTCATCGCCCAATCCGGCTATCGGAATAGCGTCGGGAATGACATCCAACGGACTGATAAGATAACCGAGAGCACCTATTATAATTGCTTTGTCCTTTAAAGAAATCTTATCACTCTCAAGAGTATAATACAATAGCAATGCCGCATAAACTAATTTAGAACCCGCTCTACGAGCTATTCTACTTATTTTCTCAACGAATCCGTTCTTTGTGAAGCGGTCCTTATATTGCAGGAAATCAGGTAATTCCATAATACTATATATTTATAAAAGTCAAACTCTATTTTGTTTATAGTCCATAACTGCATCCACATATCGCTTTACGTTGACACAGTCATTGTCAAGTCTGCCCAATCGCTTCCTTATCAACGCCTTACGTATCGCATAAACCAATCCATACAGCAACAAGCCTATAAGCATTGCCGGGAAAACGGAATACTCTTTCAAAGGTAAATCATCAACAGGAAAGAATGCAAGTATCACAACAGGCAACACTACCAAAGTACCGGCTAAAGTATAACGGCTGCGCTCCGTCCCGTTACTGTCTAAAATCGCCTGCTTCTCAAAAAGATAGTCATCCAGTTCGCCGGCAGTTATATTGAAATCATGTATATGCGGGAATTCCGTCTCGTCTTTATACCTCTCGATAGTTGCCGTAACATCATGTTGAAAATCATTCAACAAGCCGTCAATATCGACATTATCATTCAGATGAAACAAACTATTGCTCATAATAACATTATTATATTAATAAAAAAGAAAGCAGAGTCCCTATAAGCCGGGTTCTGTTCTCCATGCCACTCTCGCGACAAAGAGCGCCTGTCATTTATCTAATCTGCGAATCACTCCACAGCTTTAGCGTTCTACCCTCCACCGTTTACTCGGGCGGGCAACCCTCAGACGATGGTTTACATGAACTTGCAGCCTCCAGATGGCACGGCTTGACGATTACCCGCCAAGTCTGTAGTCTCTTACACTACATTCTCACCCTTACCACAAACGAGTTCGTGGCGGTTATTTTCTTCTACCTACACCTGCCGTCACCGGCAGCTTCTACTTTCAGAAGTGGAGCACCCTGTGCTGCCCGGACTTTCCTCCCGCATTCAAAAATGAATACCGGCGACAGAGCCGGGACACTGCTTTCAAGAGGCAAAGATAATAAAAACATTATAGATAAGCGGCCTATGACATTAAGTTTTTACATTTTTTCGACTTTTAAATGAATGTAAATTTATAATGAAATGACTTTAAGAGCCGTTAATATGTTAAATCATAGTGTTAAAATCGAATAAAGATAACCGACAAAATGGCAGTTTCACATTTTTTGCCTCTATATTTGCAATCGACATAAAGAGTAAGAACTCATCAAAGTATAAAAACTTAAAAAGATAAAAACAACTATGACAATGAAAAAGATTTCACAGTATTTGCTCGGTGCGGCTTGCATTGTCGCATTAGCATTCTCTACCGGAGCATTCATTAAGGTAAACGCAGCGCACGCCGCACCGGTCGCAGGCCAGCCGGTTGACTTGACATACGCGGCAGAAAAAGCCCTCCCGGCAGTAGTACATATTAAATATGTACAGAACTCGAAGACTAAAACCGTTGAGGTACAAAGCGACCCGTTCGGCGATTTCTTCTCTGATCCGTTCGGCTTCTTCGGCAATCCAAATGGCGGAACACAGAGAAGACAAGTGCAAACTCCAAAGCGCGAGGCCACGGGTAGCGGTGTCATAATCTCTAACGACGGATATATCGTAACCAACAACCACGTTGTGGAAGGTGCAGACGAACTTACGGTAACGCTGAATGACAACCGTGAATACTCTGCACGCATCATCGGAACAGACAAGACTACCGACCTTGCACTGATAAAGGTCAGTGCAAAGGACTTACCCACCCTGCCTATCGGCGACTCAAACAATCTGAAAGTGGGCGAATGGGTACTTGCTGTGGGCAACCCGTTCAACCTTAACTCTACGGTTACTGCCGGTATCGTGAGCGCAAAGGCTCGCTCGCTCGGTGCAAACGGCGTGGAGAGCTTCATTCAGACCGATGCTGCCATCAACGCCGGAAACTCAGGCGGCGCTCTTGTCAACACTAAGGGAGAACTTGTCGGCATCAACGCAATGCTTTATTCACAAACCGGCTCATATAGCGGATATGGGTTTGCCATCCCGACAAACATCATGAACAAGGTCGTTGACGACTTAAAGAAGTATGGAACCGTGCAGCGCGCCATCCTCGATATCAAAGGCAGCGATGTGCATAACTACATTGACGCTCAAAAAGACAAGGGCGAGAAGATTGACCTCGGTACAAACGATGGTATATACATTGCCGAAGTAACAGAAGGTGGTGCCGGAGAGGCTGCCGGACTACAGAAAGGCGATGTCATCGTAAGCATAGATAATAAGAAGGTTACTAAGATGAGCGAGCTTCAGGAATATCTCAACGGCAAGCGTCCGGGCGACAAAGTGTCTATCACATACCTCCGCAACAAGAAGAGCATAACAAAGAGTACTACTCTGAAGAACGCTCAGGGAAATACAAACGTGGTAAAACCGGCTGATATTGACGTACTCGGAGGCAACTTCCGCGAGATTACGGCAGAGCAGAAGCAGAACCTTAACATCTCATACGGACTCGAAGTACTGAAGGTGAACAATGGTGCGCTGAAAGAAGCCGGCATCAACAGGGGCTTTATCATTCAGAAGATAAACGACGAACCTATAAAGACTCTTGACGAGTTGCAGGCTATCGTGAAGAAGGCGTCTACAAGCAAAGAGCCAGTACTCTTCATTCAAGGTATCTACTCTACTGGTAAAAAGGCTTACTTCGCTGTTCCTCTGGCATAACGGAACAGAAATTTGAAATTATAATTACGACAAGTCCCCGACAGTTGTGCCGGGGACTTATCATTTTCTGCTATATCGAAAAAGCCGTCTACTTCAAAGTCTTCACATATTTATATACTTCGGCAGACAGCTCTGCCATAACTTTCTCCGCATCTTCCTGCTTTCCTTTATAATTTTTTACGAGTATCACGATAGTATATGCCTTTCCATCGGGCAAGACAACATACCCGCCATCATTCACGGCCACCACCTCGCCATGTTCATTGACATATCCCGAGCCTGTGCGATGGGCAAACTTTACGCCCTTATCAGCAGAGAATCCGGCTGCTATACGCTCCATTCCTGTAAAACACGAAGCCATCTTCTTTTTTATAAACTCCTGATTGGACGATGATACAACTCTATCCGTAAACACCTTGTTTACGAGCATAGCGTATGAAAGCGGAGACGCCGTGTTTGAATATGCCAAAGAATGATTGGCTGACATTTCTGACTCCTTATATAAAAGCCTGAAGCCCCGTTCCGGAAGGATATTGGCAATTAGGCTATCTGTATTACGGACATCGATAATGCGGTCGAACAAGATATTGCTTGCATTGTTATCACTATGTATCAGCAGATATTCCAGCAACTTGCCTATGCTTATTTCAAATCCATTTACGCTATATTCTTTAAGCATAGGACTCCATGTATTGCAATCAATTTCCTGCTTATCTATATTAATCACACTGTCTAACGAGTGCTTCTCCGCCTCAATTTTATGGCATACAGCTATTGCTTCATGCAACTTAAACATACTCATCAGAGGATAATCATCGCTGTTGTTTACCGTCAGAGTGTCCGAATTACCAAAAATTACAGCTATTCCGATTTTAGCAGGCTGCTTGTCTATCAATTCATGCAATTTGATTCTAAGCGCATCATGGTTTACTCCACCTCTTTCAGCCTTACTACAGCCGCAAGCTGAAAGTCCCAATGCAAGCGCAACAGCGCAACTCACAAGAAAGAAATGATTTCGTTTCATATTCAACATAATTGTAAAAAACTCATGCAAAAATAACACATTTACAATAAATTCACGCTAATGTGGTATGGAAATTTTCATTCGCTTCTTTTGAGTTTATCAGAAATAAGTATTATTTTTGCAAAATGATTTTCTATTTATCAAATACAGGCAACTCCCTTTGGGCAGCAGAAACTGTCGCAAAAGAGACCGATGACAAAATAGTTTCAATCATTGAAGCCATACGGAATGACTACACATTCAGTCTTTCCAAGAATGAAAGAATTGGTTTTGTATTCCCCGTTCACGGTTGGAGGCCTCCTAAAATAATGCGCCGTTTCATCCAAAAACTTGTCATAGACAATTCGGCCGAACACTATTGCTATGCCATAGCAACTGCCGGTGACAACATTGGTGAGACTATCGACATCTTGGAACGCGACTTAAAGGAAGCCGGTATATGCCTTAATGCCGCTTTTTCGCTGATAATGCCAGAGTCGTATGTAGGATTACCGTTTATGGATGTAGACACTCAGGTAAAAGAACAGCAGAAAAAAGACGCCTCTGCCAAGCGGCTTAGAGAATATATAACATATATAGAAGAGCGCAAGTGCGTGAGAAAAAACTTGGTTATCGGCCGTTGGCCGCGCCTAAACACCCGTGTTATAGGCGGATTCTTCACCAACATACTCATAACCGACAAACCTTTCCGCGTTGTTGAAGACAGATGTGTAAAGTGCGGACGGTGCGCAGATGTATGTCAGGTGGATAACATTGAAGGCGGGAAAGGCAAGATGCCGGAATGGAAGCATAATGGTGACTGCATGACTTGCTTTGCTTGTTATCATCATTGTCCGAATCATGCCATTGAGTTTGGACACAGAACACAGAACAAAGGACAATATTATTTTAACAAGAATAAATTATAAGATATGAAAAGAATACTGTTTTTCTTAATGGCAGTCGCTTATAGCATTGTATTGCAGGCAGCAAAGGCTCATCCCGGCCCGTTTACTGTAACACAGAGCGACGGCACTCAAGTTACCGTGAAAATTCACGGAGATGAAGATTTCCACTATTACACCACCCTCGATGGCGTGATTTTGTTCCGTGAGGGCAATGACTATTACGTAGCAAATATAGATAATAACGGTAATATTTCAGCCACCGGGCAGTTGGCACACAATCTGTCGGTGCGTTCAGCGCAGGAGAAGACATTGGCAGAATCACAGTCAAAAGGCTTGTTCTTTGCTGCGGCTTCAAGAAAGAGCGACGTTGCCAAGAGCGCAAGGTTGAAGAGTGCGAAGGCCGCACCTTCCCTGTTTCCACATGAAGGCACACCGAAAGTTCTCGTTGTTTTGGCCGAATTCAGTGACGTGAAGTTTCAGATAGAAAATCCTGAAAAGGCTTTCAATCAGTATCTTAACGCTCAGACGGGTGAAATTGAGAACCTTGGTAACGGAAACAGACGCAATTACGGCAGTGTCGCGCAATACTTCGATGACATGAGCTTTGGTAAGTTTAGACCGCAGTTCGATGTCTATGGCCCTATAACACTTGACAAACCTTTGGCTTATTACGGTGAAGGCAAGGATGACAGAATGGATTTGCTGCTTCCTGACGTATGTAAAAAAGTGGATGCTGACGTTGATTTCACGCAGTATGCCCATGATGGCTATGTTGATTTGATATACGTTATATACGCCGGATACTCTGCAAGCTGGGGCGGTAATACAGAAGAATGTATCTGGCCGAAGTCCGGAACAAAACCCGGTGTAGGTCAATATGATGGCGTAACAGTATACCGTTATGGCGTCAGCAACGAACTTAATTACACACCGACATACGAATATAACGGTGAAAAGGCGAATATTATAAACGGTATTGGCCTGTTCTGTCATGAGTTCTCACATTGTATGGGAATGCCCGACCTTTATGTGACAGTAAACGACGCGACTATTGCCCATGCTAACAATCAGGAAATGGAGTATTGGAGCATTATGGACGCCGGAACATATTTAGCAAACGGATATAGGCCCTCTGCGTATACCGCTTGGGAACGTGAGTTCTTTGATTGGTACAACATAGAGACTCTCGACAAGCCTGCGTTCGTTGAGTTGAAGCCAATCGACGAGGAAGGTGGCAAGGCATACCGAATAAAGAACGATAACGATGCCATCGGCAACGAATACTACGTTGTTGAGAATATACAGAATACTAACTGGAATGGCTCTCAGTTTGGACACGGAATGCTTGCCATACACGTTGATTATGATGCAAATGCTTTCTCGCTTTCCTCAAATTCCGTGAACAATCGTCAAGGTCAGCCTCGTATGACGGTATTGGCGGCCGATGGAACGTTGCTTAATGAAGCAAATGCAACAAGCGGAAGCCAGTTCAAGGAAGAGGCTGCGGGTGACCCATTCCCAGGAAAGGCCGAAGTTACCGAGCTTACTGATGATACAGACGTAAAGCCGATAATATACACGGGCGATAAATTGGGTAAGCCAATCTATGACATACAGGAAAGCGAAGACGGTGTTATAACTTTTAAGTACTTGGATTCTACCATAACCGGTATAAAGGATGCCATTGTTGAGACTGAGCAGAAGACCAATAAGATATATACTCTCGACGGAAGATTTGTCGGAACAACTACTGATGGTCTGAATAAAGGTATATATATAATAGGTAATAAGAAGGTGGTGATAAAATAATTAAGAAGCCACAAGAGAATAAAAAGTCCCGATTGCACGCGCAACCGGGACTTTATGTTGGTTCATCCGACATTTCGAGTGATGCGACAGTCATGCAAGGCATAGAGCCTTA
>ENA-ORRE01000097-ORRE01000097.1-human-gut-metagenome-genome-assembly--contig:-NODE-97-length-66784-cov-11.946965_pt1 | contig 66784 bp, 70 predicted proteins | sample MGYA00242171_ERZ509126 | MGnify/ENA primary metagenome ERZ509126 (study PRJEB26280, sample SAMEA2338648) | human gut metagenome | biome: human gut; feature: human-associated habitat; material: faeces... | reverse complement strand
ACAGTACCTTTTGCCCGCTACGTGGTGATGCACCGCGATGAAATAACTTTTCCTTTCAAACGTTATCAGATACAGCCCGTGTGGCGCGCCGACCGTCCGCAAAAAGGACGCTATCGTGAGTTCTATCAGTGCGATGCCGATGTGGTAGGCAGTGATTCCTTGCTGAATGAGGTGGAGCTGATGCAGATTGTCGATACGGTATTTACCCGCTTCGGCATCCGTGTTTGTATCAAGATTAACAACCGTAAGATATTGAGTGGCATTGCCGAAATCATCGGTGAGTCTGACAAGATTGTTGATATTACTGTGGCCATTGATAAGTTGGATAAGATAGGTCTGGACAATGTCAATGCCGAGTTGAAAGAGAAAGGCATCAGTGACGAGGCTATCGCCAAACTGCAACCTATCATTTTGTTGAGCGGAAGTAATGAAGAGAAACTTGCAACTCTGAAGGAAGTTCTTGCTGTCAGCGAGACCGGACTGAAGGGCGTGGAGGAAAGTGAATTTATCCTTTCCACCTTAAAGAACCTTGGCTTGAAGAACGAAATCGAGCTGGATTTGACATTGGCCCGTGGCTTGAATTACTATACCGGTGCCATCTTCGAAGTAAAGGCGCTGGATGTGCAAATCGGCAGTATTACTGGTGGAGGACGCTATGACAACTTGACGGGTGTATTCGGTATGTCCGGTGTCAGTGGTGTCGGTATCTCGTTCGGTGCAGACCGTATCTTTGATGTGCTGAACCAGCTTGACCTTTATCCGAAAGAAGCGGTGAACGGTACTCAGTTACTGTTTATCAACTTTGGTGAGAAAGAGGCCGCATTCTCAATGAATGTATTGACTGAAGTGCGTGCGGCAGGCATCCGTGCCGAGATTTTCCCCGATGCAAGCAAGATGAAGAAACAGATGGGGTATGCGAACTCCAAAGCCATCCCGTTTGTGGCCCTGGTGGGTGAGAATGAAATGAATGAAGGTAAGGTGACATTGAAAAACATGGAGACCGGAGAGCAGAAAATGGTCACTCCCCAAGAGCTGGTTAGCGAACTGAAATAATAAAAACTGAAATACATTTAAAAAGGAGCACAAAATTGCTCCTTTTTTTGTATATTTAATGTACAAAGGTAGAAATAAAAAGTGGAAATGGGAAATACGGAGCGATAGAATTGATAGACAAGAGGTTTAGGGAATTTGGGGTTGAAGAGCGAAGCCAACGAAAACCGGAATAAAGCCAAGTTGAACCGGAGCTGCGTAACCTAATAGTAACCTGTGTATTTTCACCGAGAAGGTTATGAGATAGATATGGGTGATGGACGTAAGGTGTTAAGGATAAGCAGTTTTGGAGAGAAGCGAAGGTTTTAAGGAAGGGGATTTGGAAAAAGCGACCGAAAAAATATGAAAAGCGATTTGTCTGCTTTGCTCCGCTCCGGTTTGCATATCAATGAATGATTCTTCATAACGTAATTTTGAACCTAAAAAAAAGTAGAGTTATGAAGAGTACATTTTCGACAATCTTTTACCTGAAAAGATTAGCAGTGAAGAAAGACGGTACAGTGCCTATCATGGGACGTATCACAGTGGACGGCACACAGACGCAGTTCAGTTGTAAACTGAATATCCACCCGGATTTGTGGGATACGAAAGCGGGACGGGCAACAGGACGCAGCACAGTGGCGCTGGAAACAAACCGCATGCTCGACAAGATGCGGGTGAAAATCAATCAGCATTATCAGGAGATAATGGACCGTGACAATTTTGTCACAGCGGAGAAAGTGAAGAATGCCTTTCTCGGACTGGAACATCGTTTCCGTACGTTAATGACGGTGTACGAGCAGTATCTAAAAGATTATAAGAAGCTGTGTGATGAAGATATGAAGTCTATCAAGACGTATCAGAAATATCAGACGGTGTATAAGCACCTGAAAGATTTCCTTTACCAACGGTATAATCTGAAAGATATTGCGTTGAAAGAACTGACGCTGGCTTTTATCAAGGATTTTGATATGTATCTGCGCACGGATAGGCATTGTTGCAATAATACGGTATGGATTTATACCGCTCCCCTGCGCACAATGATAAATGTGGCTCTTGATAATGAATGGCTCACCCGTGACCCTTTCCGCAAATATGAGATTGAAAAGGAGGAAACGACACGTACTTTTCTTAATAAAGAGGAAATAGCACGCCTTTTAGATACTCCGATGAAAAATGCAAAGCAGGAATTAATCAGGGATTTGTTTTTATTTTGTACATTTACGGGCTTGGCTTTCGCGGATTTGTATAATCTTTCGGAAGAGAACCTGCGGACGTATTTCGACGATCACCTTTGGATAAACATTCCACGCCAAAAGACAAACGTAGTTTCCAATATCCGGTTGCTGGATATTCCGCGCAGACTGATTAACAAATATCGTGACCTTGCGACGGATGGCAGGGTGTTCCCCGTTCCGGGTTATCAGGTGTGTTTGTATAATATCAAACACCCGATAGCGAAGCGGTGCGGAATAACCAAACACCTGACATGGCATGTGAGCCGCCACACAATGGCAACAGAGGTGTGCATGACGAACGGCGTACCCATTGAAACGGTAAGTTCGATTTTGGGACACAAGAGCATTAAGACGACACAAGTCTATGCGAAAATCACAAAAGAAAAATTGAACCGTGACATGGAAAACCTTGCTGACCGCTTGGGAGACATCAAGGAATTTGCCGTTATGAAAGCCGTATGAGATACGGCAGGGCTGAAAGGATAAACAGAGAATTGAGTAGAATGAAGTGTGAAATATATTAAGTGTACAAGTATGGAACGGGACATCATAAAATTTGAAAACGGAAGAATGTTCGCAACCGGAAGTAATGTGTTAATGACCTCAACGGAACTCGGCGAGTTGTTCGAGGTCAGTCCTGCACAAGTGGATCGGGCGGTTCAGAGATTGATAAAGAGGGGTATTTTTGATAAGTATGCAATTTATAAGACTATCCCGGTGGAAGGACACGAAGATAAAATCGGCTGGACGAGAGAGGTGTACGGCATAGAGGTGATTATTCCACTTGCCTACGAATGGGACAACGCTTTTACCCGTATGTTCAGGAAATGGCTGGCGGAAAAAGCGACGAGCATGATAAAAGAAACTCCGACGATATTTATACAGTGCGGAAAAGGATTTGTCTGCTGATATTCCAGATAATAAAATAATAAATAGATAAAATATTGCTTTAGAATAGAAGCTACACAACATGGGAAAAGGTGACATAAAAACAAGAAGAGGAAAAATTTTCAATAAGTCTTTTGGAAAATATAGACCTCGAAAATCATTAAAAAAACGTAGGAGAGCTATACAAAAGAAGAATTATCCTATTTGCTATTTATGCGGAAAAAGGATGGTAAGAGAAGAGTATTATTTATCTCATAAAGACTTGTTTAAAGAAAAACCTTGTTTTCTTCATGAGGAGCATATAATTCAAAATGCCCTCTATGGCAGACTTAAATCGGATTCTATATTGTGCAAAAAGTGTGGTAATAGACTTGGAGATGACATAGATAGCCAATTTGTAGCATTATTTGCCCCTTTTATCGGACAATTGAAAAAGAAACTTATTACAAAAGATCATGGTGAAAAAAACGCTGTAACATTGAAAGGGCATCTTTATAAAGATGAAAAATTTGAAAACAAAATAGATGTTCAAATTAGAGAAGGTAAAGTATCTCCTGTTGAGCCATTCCATAAAATAGATAAAGTGGAAAAGATCGTAAAAATATTTGCAAATGAGAAAAGAGCCATGCAATACGAGCCAATTGTTCGAAAAAAAATGAAAGAAGAGGGACTAAATCCCAGTTCGTTTGATTTTGAAACAATTACAGACATTCACAATGAAGGTATCTTAGCATATTTATTCACAGAAGGGGTCGTGAATTTTAATGATAAATTCAAAAAAGGATTTGTGAAAATAGCGGTCGATTTCGCTGCACATTGTGGCGTAAAAAGAAAAGACATGCCACAAGTCCTTGAAATAAATAATACTATGCAAATAGGCAAACTTAAATATGATAATTGTTGTCTTCCATTTGTTTGTATAGGAACACTTGATACCATTTTGGAAATTAATAGACCCCAAATTGAAAAATTATACCCGACTCATACTCTTATTCTATTTAATCAAAAAATAGGCGAGAGAAATTTGTTGTATTGCTATATTGATTTATTTAGTACCTTTCAATACTATGTATTGCTGAATACTGACTACAAAGGGAAAAGTGTTCATAAAGTGTTTTATCAAACAATTCTTAAGCAGGAGATTCCAGAAATTAATGTTCGGGATTTCCGCCCGAAAGAATTGGGCATTATTATCAACCAGTATGGCATTGATATGTCAAAATGCAAAAGCAACAATTTGACTGAAATGTATGATTTTATAGAAAAAGAAGTTCACAAATATAAGACCAGTCCAATATTAAATTTCCCAACGGAACTAAAAAATATATTCGATAGAGTATCACTACCAATCGCACTACAAGTTGGAGAAAAAGAAATTTCCGGAAAAGAAGAGGTTGTAGCAGAAATAAATTATCAAATACCTGATTCTGAAAAAAAAGCCATCATTTATGAAATGTATAATTACAATAAAAATGAAGAACATTTCAATTATCAACTATATAGAAATATATTTTATGAAAATGATGGTAAAGGAGGTGTTGAACCTATGTCTTCTCCAATAGAGTGCAATAGTTCTACAATTACCGATAAAGTGAGAAAAGCATATTGTCATATGAAGTTTGAACAATTAAATCGGTTTATCTCCCAAAAAGATATTGAATAAAAATATAAATCGTTTGTTTTTGTTTACTATAAAAAAGGCTATACTTACTTGAAGTACAGCCTTTTTTATTATCTGATGGCTTTACGATAGTTCTCTTCCAATAGTTGTTGAAGGTCGTATTCGCGGTATAAGACCTTGCCACCAAAAATGATGAAGGGGAGCGTGCGTGCGGTGCGGTATTCCTGCAAGGTGCGGCGGCTGACTTTCAGCATTTGAGAGACTTCCTTGTCGGTGAGATAACGTTCGCCGTTCATGGGCGGACGGTAGTTTTCGGTAAGGCGGCTTGCCGCTTTTGCGCTTTTTCTTAATGCGTGCAGTACGGCGGCTATCTGCTCGTCGTCTGCGGTGAGGACTCTGTTCTCTGACATAACTCTGCGGATTTAGTGGTTTAAACAAATACGTGTATCATCAAATCTTATCCCGTTCGGTGCGGTACTGGTCGATGACGGGCAAGAGCCGGGCGACTTCTTCGGGTTTGTAGTAGAACTTGCGATTGAAACGCGAGTGCCCGATGATACGGTTGTCACGCAAGGTTTGCAGGGTGCGCGGGCTGATGCGGAGCATACGGCAGACGTCTTCACCGTCGAGCCATTTAGCCAGATGGCGGTCGTCACACTTGCGTGTGAGTACATTCACTTTTCCGGTTAGCGTTGCGATGTCTGAAAGCAACGCTTCAAAGGTTTTCTTTTCGATAATGATTATTTCCATAATACTGTAATTTGATAATTAGGGTTTGATGCCGCTGTCTGCCCCTTCCTGGCATATATGGGCAAATCGCGGCAGGAATGATGCGAAAATAGGACTTCTTGCGGTCGGTCGGACTTGTCCGGCTGGTTGTGGCAGCTTGTGGCGCAATGGAATGAAGCCGTTTGTGCCAAATGCGAAAAATGTTGCGTGGGACACGCGTGTCTTGTGAAACGGGGTGAAAAGAAGCGGCTTACTTTGCTGCATAATCAGGAAAAGAAAATGCCTGATAAAGATTTTGAATTGAAAAACCACAATGAAAACGATTGGTGATACTTGGGTTAATTAATTGCTTTACGTTGATTGGACGTATGGTACTGCCGGGAGGCAGGAAATATGAATACAAACATGAATATGAACGCAAATGCGAATATGAATGTGATTGCGAATGTGATTGTTTGTTTACCATATCAACCTGACTTCATACTGTTGGGAAATAGGATGAAGTTCTTATCTGAATGTGTTTTTTGTTTCTGATGATGCCCTGCGGACAGCGGTCCGGGGGCATCATTTTTTTTATACCCGACGGTGATACGGATTGGCGAGTGCGGCAGAGAACTGTATTGTAAAAATGGCGGTATTGATACAAAAGGATAAGAAAGGCGGTACTGATACAAAATCATAAGAATGGTGAGAATGATCCCCCAAAGGGAATTTTAAGGCCCTACACATAAAAATCTTACGTGGGACACGCGTGTCTTGTGAAAGGACGTCACGGGAATGGACGAATTTCGCTGCATAATCAAAAAACGGAAGGTTATGGAGATTATTACAATGGAAAGTTCCGCTTATAAGGAACTGATGGAAAAGATAGAAAAGATAGCCGGGTATGTGCGCGAGAATGAACGCGAACAGGCAAAAAAGAAAGATACGGCAGACGTGTGGCTGGATAACCGGGAAGTCATGTCACTTCTGGGTATCAGCCGCCGGACACTGCAACGGCTACGGGGAAGCGGACGTATCGGTTATGCTATCTTCCGGGGGGCGTGCCGTTATCCGTTTTCAGAAGTGGAACGGCTGATAAAAGAAAGCGTGTTCAACTGCAATCCCCAAACACTGGAAGAGTTTAAGCGGAATTATCTGCTACGTACAGGCGGCAAGCCTTCCAATGTCCCACCTAATAAAAAATAGCCTATGGAATTTCTGGATATGAAAACCTTTGAGGGGTGGATGCGGCGTATCGTCGAACGGCTGGACCGACAGGAAGAACTGATCGCCACGCTTAAAGGTAAGCAGAAAGAACCGGAAGAGGATGTAAAATTACTGGACGGGGAACGCCTGCTCGACAATCAGGACTTGTGCCTGCTACTGCAAGTGAGCAAACGGTCGCTGCAACGCTACCGGAGCATCGGGGTACTGCCCTACGTGATGCTGAGGCACAAGACCTACTACAAAGAATCAGAGGTGCTGCGCTTTATTGCAACGCATTGCAGGATTTTCCATAAGGATGAAGTGGAACGGTACAAGGCACGTATCTCAAAATTGCCGTAGGAATAAGGTTTTCATTACGGTAACAGCGGGAAATGAGAACCGGATATGATTGAAGAATATACCATAGAAGAAAGGAAGCCGGGACACTCCCAAAAGACCGGAGAAAAGACGGTAGCGGGTGAACCGACTTCCTAATTAATATCCATTTAAAATCAATTTTAATTATGGCTGAAAAAAAGAAAGATGAAGATGTTTTGCTCGTCAGGGATGAGAAGATGGGCGAGATCAGCGTGGTAGCCGGACTGAACAAGGACGGCACACCGAAACGGACACCTGCCAATCCGAAACAGTCGCAGGATTTCCTGCGGTTCGACCGGAACGGTGATGCTATGACTACTTTCCTAACCAATTTCTACCGGCAATGCAAAGAGCCGAACCGCTTCGGGTTTTACCGTGTGGCAGTGGACGGGATGGATAAGGTAATGGAGGTTGTGAAGAATTTCCTGAAAGAACCGGAAACGTACAAGGACCTGCTTGCACCCCACAAGGTGGATACATCTGCCGTTGAACAGCAGGTGGCGCAGGAACGGGCAGCGCAAGAACAATCCGCCGCACAAGGGGAAACGCAGCAGACGGAAACTGTGGAAGGTGAAGACCAAGCACAAGGACAAGCGGCAGGCGAAAGTGAAACGCCTGCCGAAAAAACGGCTGTCGAAGGCGAAGAGGTTACGGCGAAGGTTACGGATGGAGAGCAACCGGAAGTTACGGAGGGGCAGCAGCAGGACGGGACGCAGGAGCAGCAAGCCGACGCAACAGGACAAACGCAGACGGGAAATGCCCCTGCCGCACAACTCGACGAGAACGGTTTTAACTGGGCGACACTCGAACAACAATGGGGTATCTCCCTGCAAGAACTAACGGACAACGGAGAACTGAAAAACCTGAATAAAACCGGATTGTCGAACCTTGTCACTATCCACCCGGAAATCGCAGGGCAACGCTATGAGATACAAGCGAGACTGGAAGTGAGGACGATGCCGGACGGCAGCAAGAATTTTGAACCGCATTTTATCCAGAAAGAACCGAAACTGGATATGCCTTACAAAGACATCGAATTTACGGATGCAGACCGTAAGAGCTTGCAAGAGAACGGTAATCTGGGGCGGACGGTGGAAATCGTGGACAAGGAAACGGGCGAAATCATTCCGTCGTACATCAGTATCGACAGACAAACGAACGAACTGACGGATATCCGGGTGAGCGAAATCAAAATCCCGCAAAAAATCGGAAAGACGGAGCTTGCCAAAGCTGAACAGGATTTGCTTGCCGCAGGGCTTCCACTGAAAAAAGAAATCGAACTGAACAACAACCGGAAATTTAATGCCACCCTGCAAGTGAACGTGCAGTACAAAGGTGTGGAGTTCGTGCCGAAAAACAAGCCGCTCGGTCAGAAAAAAGCGCAATGGCAAGGGAAAAAGGAACAACAAGCGGGCGAAAAGAGAGAAAGCCAGACTGCCGGAGAGCGAAAAAAAACGCCCAACGGTGACGGGAACACCGGACAGACGCAAGGCGGCAATAAAGCGAGCCAGTCCTCCCGCGAAAGCAAACCGGGACAACCTGAACAAGTGGGACAGGAGACGAAGCAACAGCAGTCCACCTGGCTGACTAAAGAGGGAACGATCCGCCCGATTGGAAAATGGAAGGGACAACCGTTTGATGAACAGCAGAAGAAGGATTATGTGGAAGGAAAGACGGTAGTGCTTCAAAACTCAACGGACCGGGAAGGCAACCCGTGTACACTGTATATCAAATTCGATTGGGAGAAAGGGAAACCGGTTGCCAACAGTGAAAGTCCGGATGTGAAACAAGCCACAGAGGTTATCCCGTCCAATGAGAGCCGCACGCAAATGGCGGTGAATAATGACGGTGCGACCAATGAAGCGACGAGGCATGTCAATCAGCCGCTTCAACAAGGGCAAGTCGCCCCTGCCAATGCCAAACAGCAGGAGCAGCAACAACAGGGAGAGCAGCAAGGGCAAAGCACATCGCAAGCGGACGAACCGAAAAAGAGCAGAGGAATGAGGATGTAGCCTGCGGACGCTCCCTATCAAGGCTGTGAGCTACTGCACCACTTACAGATAAACCATTCAGGTGCAGAAAAAAAATAATAGACCACTAAATCCACAATCAGGTCTGCGGGAATACCGGAAGAAGGATTCGAGCAGGCTCTTAAAAAATTAATCAGTATGAATTATAAATTTTGCATCCTTGCGGAAAAGCCCAGCGTGGCACGCGAGATTGCCCGCATCGTGGGCGCAACGAAGAGAGAAGAGGGTTATTTGTCGGGAAACGGCTATGCAGTGACATGGGCGTTCGGACATCTGGTACAGCCCGCCTTGCCGGATGGATACGGTATCAAGGGGTTCCACCGGGAAAATCTGCCTATTATTCCTCCGGTGTTTACTCTTATCCCACGCCAAAAGCGAACGGAGAAAGGCTATAAGCCGGACAGTGACGTGGTGGCACAGATAAAGGTGATCGGCCGCCTGTTCGCTGAAAGCGGGAAAATTATCGTCGCTACGGATGCGGGAAGAGAGGGAGAACTTATTTTCCGCTATCTGTATGAATATATCGGGTGCGCTACGCCGTTTGACCGTCTGTGGATCAGTTCGCTGACGGATAAGGCTATCCGCGAAGGATTGGAACGGCTGGAATGCGGCAATAAGTATGACAAGCTGTATTATGCGGCAAAAGCGAGAAGCGAAGCGGACTGGCTCGTGGGAATCAACGGTACGCAGGCTATCACCATTGCCGCCGGACGGGGTACGTATTCGCTCGGACGTGTACAGACACCTACACTGGCGATGGTGTGCGAACGCTATTGGCAGAACAAGCGGTTTACGCCCGAAGCGTTCTGGCAGGTGCATTTTGGGGTGAAAGGCTGCGGGGAAAGCGATGCAGGGAATAACGGCACACGGAATGACGGTAATAGTCCTGCCTTCGTGAAATTGACCTCCGTAGAGAAATGGAAGGAGAAGGAACCCGCAGAGACGGCTTACCACTCGTTGCAGGCTGCGCAGACGGCAACGGTGACAAAGGTGGAACGCAAGGAAACGGTGCAGGACACACCGCTATTGTATGACCTGACCACGCTTCAGAAAGAAGCGAACAGCAAGCACGGCTTTTCTGCGGAGCAGACTCTCTCCATCGCCCAAAAGTTGTATGAAGCGAAGCTGATTACCTATCCGAGAACAGGTAGCCGCCATATCCCGGAGGATGTGTTTGCGGAAATCCCCGCATTACTCGCTACACTGAAAAACAGTATGACATGGGGCAGGCTTGCCACCCGTATCGGAGAGCCGACACGCCGGAGCGTGGACGATACGAAGATTACGGACCATCACGCGCTGTTGATTACGGGTATGAAGCCTAAGAACCTTTCGGGGGACGACATGACGGTCTATAATATGATAGCCGGCAGAATGCTGGAAGCATTCTCGGAAAAGTGCATTAAGGACGTAACGACCGTTACCGCCGAATGTGGCGGCGTAACCTGCACGGTGAAAGGTGCGGTAACGAAGCAAGCAGGCTGGCGCAACATATATGGCGAGGAAAAGGAAGAAGTGGAATTGCCGGAATGGAACGAGGGGGACACGCTCGAAAAAATAGCGTGTTCCATCACCGAGGGGAAAACCAAACCGAAACCTTTCCATACAGAAGCGACACTGCTCGCCGCTATGGAAACGGCAGGGAAAGAAATTGAGGACGAGGAACTGCGCCAGTCGCTGAAAGAGTGCGGCATCGGTACACCCGCCACCCGTGCCGCCATTATCGAAACGCTGTTCGCACGCGATTATATGGTACGCCAGAAGAAAACGCTCGTGCCGACGGAGAAAGGGCTTGCACTTTATTCCGTCGTGAAAAATATGCGTATCGCCGATGTACAAATGACGGGTGAATGGGAACAAGCCCTTGCCAATATCGAAAAGGGGACGATGAATGCAGACACGTTCCGCAAAAGTATCGAGGTATATACGGCACAGATTACCTCCGAACTGTTGTCGTGCGACAAACTGTTCTCGCATAAAGATTCGGGGTACACCTGCCCGAAATGCAAGTCGGGGACGATGCAGTTTTACGGGAAGGTGGTACGCTGCGACAATCCTGCCTGCGGTCTGCCCGTTTTCCGCATAATAGCCGGAAAGACACTTTCCGACGGGGAAGTGACAGACTTGCTGGTTCAAGGCAGGACGGGACTGCTGAAAGGCTTCCAAAGCAAGCAAGGCAACGGCTTTGAGGCTGTCATCGCATTTGACGCGGACTTCAATACGACGTTTGTTTTCCCGGAGAAGAAAAGGGGCGGGAAACGTCCGCAAAAAAGAAAATAATGCGTATATTCGCCACTAAGTTCACGGACATAAGTCGTTCATACTATGCTGATAGTTGTACTGACCGGGCTGTGGATTTAGTGGTGGCACTTCGGGAGGGATACCCGGAGTGCTTTTGCATTTATACCCTTTCCTTATTTTATCCTATCCTAAATATTCCACAAAACCACTAAATCCATAAAAATATGAGCCGAAAGAAGAAGCATACGGAGCTGGACTACTACGGTCTGTACCTGCTTAACTACCTTAAAGAGAGCCATCCCGACAAGGCAAACGACATGGCACTTGTTGAAGAACGTGCGCAGCGTGCCGCCAACGTGTACGACCAAAGTTTCTGTGAAGGTTATCCCGCTGCCGGAGCGCAGGAACTGGCGATGAAAAGCCTGCTGGAAGGGTTGCACTTTTCCAAGTACGATCTGTTGCGTGATGTACTGGAAAGTGAGTTCGAGGGAGAACTGCCCGGAGAAGAGATTCCTGCCTTTGCCCGGAAGTTGCTGCCGTTGCTTGAAAATGTATTTTCTATTTATGAACTGACGGACGATTTTGCCCAATCGCCCGAACATGACTTGCTCTACACCGAGCTTTCGGGTGCGGTAGCCCTTTATCTGGAAGAGTATGGCATTTAACCGCAAAGCGAAGCTGCGGGACAACATCGAGGCGATACGGACGGTATTCACATTGGAGAAAGAAGGCAGAACGGCCACTCCCGCAGAACGGGAGGTGCTGGAACGCTATTGCGGTTTCGGCGGATTGAAATGTATTCTCAATCCTGCGGGTGAACTGACCGATGCCGTCCATTGGGCAAAGAGCGACCTCGACCTGTTTCCCCTGACGGTGGAACTGCACCGTCTAATCCGTGAGAACAGCAAGGATGAACGGCAATACAAGCGTTATGTCAGTTCGCTGAAAAATTCAGTGCTTACGGCTTTCTACACGCCCCGTGAGGTGACGGAAGGCATTGCGAAAGCATTGGTAAATTACAAAGTGGAAGCCCGCTTCCTGCTTGAACCGTCCGCCGGTCAAGGGGCGTTCATGGATGCGTACCGGAAGTTTTACCCGCAAACGGATATGACGGCTTTTGAAAAGGATTTGCTGACGGGTAAAATCCTGACACAACTCTATCCCGAATGCAAGGTGCGCACGGAAGGGTTCGAGAAGATGGAGAAGTATTTCAACGGTCACTTTGATGTGGCTCTCTCCAATATTCCTTTCGGAGACATTGCCGTATTCGATCCCGATTTCAGCAACAGCAAGTCGGCGGAACGACGCACGGCATCGAAGTCGATACATAATTATTTTTTCCTTAAAGGGCTGGATGCGGTGCGGGATGGCGGTATCGTAGCCTTTATTACTTCACAAGGCGTTGTCAATTCCAGACGGAATGAAAACGTACTGAGGGAGATGTTCAGGCACGCGGACCTTGTTTCCGCCCTGCGCCTGCCGAACAACTTGTTTACGGACGGTGCGGGAACGGAAGTAGGCAGTGACCTGATTGTGCTCCAAAAGAACGGGGACAAGGGTGATATGAGTATGGACGAGGATTTGCTTTGCGGGGGGTATTTGTCCGATAAGGGAGTGACTGTGAACGAATATTTCCGGGAGTACCCCGACCGGATTATTTGTACCCAACAGAAAATGGGGACAGATCCTTACGGAAAACCCGCAATGGAATATCTGCACGAGGGCGGCGTGCAAGGTATCGCAGACGATGTGTACGAGAAGTTGGGGATGGACTGTAACGCCCGGCTCGACATTATGCGTTATCTGGCGGAGATTATCAGGCAGAGAAAAACTGCCGTACCGCAGACGGAAAAAATACAAGAACGAACTGCGCCTGAAAATACCGTTCCTGCAAAGGATGAACGGTTGCCGGAAGAGATGACGGCTGAAACGGCTGAAATTACAGGAACAACACCTGTAACAGAAGATAAGAAGAGGGAAAAAGAAAAGACAGCAATGCCGGTGGAAGGCGGATTGCCCGCTTTTTCCAGTACGGATATAAAGAAAGAAAAGGAAGAGGCAGAGCCAACGACTGCGCCCCTGCTGACACTGTACGACCTGTTCGGATTTACGCAGGCGGAACGAAAGGAAGCACAACAAGGCATAAAGAAGAAGAAAAGTCCCCAACGAAAAGGGAAAACCGCCCCTGTACAGAAGAGCCTTTTCGGTGATGTGAAGCCGCAAGCGGCAAACGATGCGAAAGATGCGCAAACGGCGAAAGGTACGACAAAACAGCCGGAAACCATTTCACCGCAACACACAAGCCAGAAAGAAAATCCGGCAGCGAGCACTGCTGAAGATACGGTACAGGCTGCGGAACAGATGGCTGCGGAACAGACGGCTGCGCAGATGTCGGCACAAACGATAAATACCGATCCGGAAGAGGTGTATGCCGCCATTAATTGGGAAACGAACCCGCCCATTAACGGTTTTTATGAAACAATGATGAGCCTGACACCCGAAAGGCGGGAGGAACTGCGGCAGAAAGCCGGATTGCACCGGGAAATGAAGACGGCGAAAACACAAACGACCGGAACGACCGGCGCCACTAATGTGACAGCGGATAACAACGGCGGAAAGACGAGCCGTAACGGAACTTCCAATGGTAACGGAACTTCCAATGGTAACGAATGGATGTATCCCGTTGAAAATGCCCCTGCGGAAGACCTGAAACGGCGTGCGCAAGAAGTAGAACAAGAAATGCGTGCGGAAGAAGCCGCACTGACGAAAGAAGAACGGCAACGCAGACATGAGCAGGAGATGCAGCCGCGTCCGTATTCCCGTCCGGTGGACGCACACCTGAAAGAAGGTTCACTCGTGTGGGAATATACCGCGGGAGTGCGCTATCAGGTAGGCGTACTGAAGCGTGTAACCCCGTTGGGGGCAACCTTCCAACCGCTTGACCTCGACTCCGTACAGAAAGAAAAAGCACAGCAGTATATCCGGTTGCGCGACGCATACCAACGGCTTTATGCCAACGAAGCGGAGAAGCAGGAAGAGGACAAGGAGTGGCGCGATCACCTGAACACGCACTATGACGAGTTCGTGATGCGGTATGGGAACCTGAATGCCAAGCAGAACGTGAAGCTGATTCTGATGGATGCCGCCGGACGTGACACGCTTTCACTGGAACGGGAAGAAGACGGAAAAATCGTGAGGGCGGACATCTTCGACCATCCCGTATCGTTCGCCACTGAAGAAACAACCCATGTGGGAACAGCGACAGAGGCGCTGGCACTCTCGCTGAACCGGACGGGGGAAGTTGATCTGGATTATATGCAGTCGCTCACGGGAACCGACCGGGAGGAACTGACGGAGGAACTGAAAGGACGTATCTATTATAATCCACTGAAAGACCATTACGAAATAAAGGACCGCTTCATCGCCGGGAATGTGGTGCAAAAAGCGGAAAATATTTCCAGATGGCTGGCGGCAAACGAGGAAGAAGGCGAAAGCCATCCGATGAAAGTAGCAGCAGAAGCCTCACTCGCCGCGCTGCATGAAGCGCAACCCCGCCCTATCAGCTTTGAAGAACTGGATTTCAATTTCGGTGAACGTTGGATTCCGACAGGTATTTATTCGGCATATATGTCCTATCTATACGGTGCGAAGGTAAATATATCGTACACGAAGAGTATCGACGAATTTTCAGCGGAATGCGGCTCTACCAACGCAAAGATTACCCAACAATATGCCGTACAGGGACACTATAAGCTATACAATGGACTGAACCTGCTTCGCCATGCACTGCACAATACCGTGCCGGACATGATGAAAAGTATCGGAAAGGACGAGCACGGCAACGACATCAAGGTGCGGGACAGCGAGGGCATACAGCTTGCCAATGCCAAAATCGACGAGATACGGTCGGGCTTCACCGACTGGCTGGAAGCGCAGTCGCCGGAGTTCAAGGAACGGCTTGCCGATATGTACAACCGGAAGTTTAATTGCTACGTCCGTCCGAAGTATGACGGAAGCCACCAGACCTTTCCCGACCTGGACCTGAAAGGACTGGAACGGAAATACAATATCAAAGAGATATACCAGAGCCAGAAAGATTGTATCTGGATGTCGCTGCTGAATGGCGGCGGTATCTGTGACCATGAGGTGGGTACAGGAAAGACTCTGATAATGTGTATTATAGCACATGAGATGAAACGGCTCGGACTGGCACATAAACCGATTATCACCGGGCTGAAAGCGAACGTGGCAGAAATAGCCGAGTGCTACCGTACCGCCTATCCGAACGCCCGTATCCTCTACGCTTCGGAAGCGGATTTCTCGACCAAAAACCGGGTGAAGTTCTTCAATAATATCAAGAATAACGACTATGACTGCATTATCATGTCGCACGACCAATTCGGTAAGATACCGCAGTCGCCGGAAATGCAGGAAGAGATATTGCAAGCGGAACTGGATACGGTGGAAGAAAATCTGGAAGTGTTGCGCAAGCAGGGAAAAGACATCTCGCGCGGGATGATGAAGGGACTGGAAGTGCGGAAGCACAACCTCGAAGCGAAGCTGGAAAAAATCGCCGATGCGATAAAGACAAGGACGGACGACGTGGTGGACTTCAAACAAATGGGTATCGACCATATCCTAATTGACGAGAGCCATCAGTTCAAAAACCTGATGTTCAATACCCGGCACGGGCGTGTAGCCGGATTGGGAAACAGCGAGGGAAGCCAAAAGGCGCTGAACATGCTGTACGCCATCCGCACCATTCAGGAACGTTCCGGCAAGGATCTCGGTGCGACGTTCCTTTCGGGAACGACCATCAGTAACAGCCTGACGGAACTGTACCTGCTGTTCAAATACCTGCGTCCGCAGGAACTGGAACGGCAGAACATCTCCTGTTTTGATGCGTGGGCTGCCATCTTTGCCAAAAAAACTACCGATTTCGAGTTCTCGGTAACGAACAACGTGGTGCAGAAAGAGCGTTTCCGATATTTTATCAAAGTGCCGGAACTGGCTGCGTTCTACAACGAGATAACGGACTACCGCACGGCGGAGGACGTGGGCGTGGACCGTCCGGATATGAACGAGATACTGTATGACATCGAACCTACGGGAGAGCAGGAAGCGTTTATAGAAAAGTTGATGGAGTTTGCCAAGTCAGGCGACGCCACTATACTGGGACGAGGCAGGCTGTCGGACACGGAAGAGAAAGCGAAGATGCTGATTGCTACGGACTATGCAAGAAAAATGGCATTAGATATGCGTATGGTCGATCCGGCAAAGTACAGCGACCACCCGAACAACAAGGCGAGCCACTGCGCCCGCAAGATTGCCGAATACTATAAGAAATTTGACGAACAGAAGGGTACGCAGTTCGTATTCTCGGATCTGGGGACCTTCAAACCCGGCGAGTGGAACATTTATAGCGAAATCAAACGCAAGCTGGTGGAGGACTACGGGATTCCAGCGGATGAAATACGCTTTATTCAGGAGTGCAAGACGGACAAGGCACGTGAAGCGGTAATAAAGGCAATGAACGAGGGCAAGGTGCGCGTGCTGTTCGGTTCGACAAGTATGCTCGGAACGGGCGTGAACGCCCAGAAAAGGGCGGTGGCTGTGCATCATCTGGATACGCCGTGGCGACCGTCCGACCTCTCCCAAAGAAACGGCCGGGCGGTGCGCAAGGGTAACGAAATAGCGAAGTTCTTTGCCGGAAACAAGGTGGATGTAATCATTTACGCCACGAAAAAGACACTGGACAGCTATAAGTTTAACCTGCTGCACTGCAAGCAGACGTTCATCTCGCAGCTTAAAAGCGGCGCGATGGGCGCACGTACCATCGACGAGGGTTCGATGGACGAGAAGAACGGCATGAACTTCTCGGAATACATGGCGATTCTTTCGGGTAATACCGACCTGCTGGACAAAGCGAAATTAGAAAAGAAAATAGCCTCGCTGGAAAGCGAGCGCAAAACTTTCCTCAAAGCGAAGATGGGTGCGGAAAGCAAGCTGAAGGATAAACAGGAGGAGATCGGGCAGAACCGGACACGTATCGACCTGATGAGCAAGGATTACGAAACATTCAGCAGCCGTATGCAGACCGACGGGGATGGCAACCGCCTGAACCCGGTGCGCCTGCACGGTTTCGATGCAGCGGACGAGAAAAGCATCGGAACAAGGTTACAGGAGATTGCCAAGAATACCACTACGGCAAAAGAGTACACCCCTATCGGGGAACTGTACGGATTCCCTATCAAGGTGAAAAGCGAGAGCGTTGTGGACGGCGGGCTTGCACTGACGCAGAACCGGTTCGTTATTGAAGGGAACTACAAGTACACTTACAATAACGGCGCTATCGCTATGGCAGATACTAAAGCCGCTGCCATGAACTTTTTCCGGGCAATGGAAAAAATACCGGGTATGGTCGAGCAGTACCAGGAAAAGAACTATGTACTGGAAAAAGACCTGCCGGTGTTGCAGGAAATGGCAGGCAAAGTATGGAAAAAGGAAGACGAGCTGAAACAATTAAAGACGGAACTTGCCACACTGGACCGGAAGATACAACTGGAACTGACACCACCCACCCCTTCTGCCGGAGAACCGGACAAAGAGCAACAGCAGGAAGAACAGACAAGGAAACCAGAAATGCAACAAGGGCAACGCCCGAATATGATACCACCTGCATATTCTGATTTAATCTGTAATCCGATAGCAGACGCTCCTCTTGAAATCAAACCTGTTGTAAAAGGCTTAAAAATATGATAAGGGTAAAGGTTGCCGTGCTTGGCAACCTTTATTATTATGTTATCGGGTGGATTATTCGGTCATTCGGGAAGCATACACCCGATAAACCATTAAATTTTAGTTTATTTGAGTGTCTGTGAGTGTAACACGCTTTATTCATGCAAGAAACAAAAAGAAACAAGATAAGAACAAAAATTATTATTATCGAAGAAAAAGATGAAGAAGATATAACCGTCATGCAGCTTGCCATAGATAAAAAACAATTATTGGATTTTATCAACAGCTTCATACTGTCGGTCAGCACTCCCGATAAAGTAACTGCCGAACTTCCGGTCATCAGAAAATATGACGACCATGTGTTCATACGCAAAGGCTCGGGATATAAAAAAGTGGCAATAAGAGAGATCGCTTATCTGGAAGCTGCCCGTAATTACTGTGATGTCCATTTGGAAGACAATACTTGCCTGAATGTGTCTATGCCGATGAATGAAGTATATGATTATTTGAATCCGGCGTGTTTTAAAAGGATACACCGATCATTTATAGTTCATTTGGAATATGTGGATACCTATAGGGGCAATATGGTGATTTTGAGAAACGGGAAAGAAATCGTTGTCGGCAGGGAATACAGAGATAAAATCAGTGAAGAGTTTATCTGTATCGGTTCACGTAAGCGTGTCAAAGACAAAAATGACAAATGACGCCGCCGGGTGGATTAAACCGTTGTCCGGCAAGATTTTTTTTTATTGTCCGGTACTTTCGCGAATTTTGGTGATGAAGTTAGCTAACAACAATTAATAATCACAATTAAAAAAAGAATTATTATGAAAATTGATACAACACCTTCACAAGTGGCAACCAGCGCATTGCAAGCGATACCGTTTTCAACGATTATCGGTTCACCACTTGACGCCTGTATTAAGGCACAGGCTATGGCTGCAAAAACAACGTGGCAATTTATTCAAGAAGTAGGCATGAAGAAAGTTGATGGCAAGGACGATACGAAAGAGGCCGTTAACGTGGCATTCACTTTCATCCAGAACGGAAACACAGTCCGTTTGAATATTCCATTGCTATCCATTATCCCGATTCCTTACATTGCTATCCAGAACATCGATATTTCTTTCAAGGCTAATTTGTCAGCAGCATCCAGCACCGCTGAGGAAAGGGTCAGCAATGACCAGTTTAATACGGATATAACAGGTGGCGGCTTATTTGGTTGGGGAATGTGGGGTGTCAAAATGAGCCTAAAAGGCGGTTATTCTTCCAAAAAAGATTCGCGTGCCACGCAGGATTCCAAATACAGTGTGGAATACACGATGGATGTAGATATCCGCGCCGGACAGGAAAACATGCCTGCCGGACTTGCTAAGGTTCTCGAAATATTGAACAGTTCACTCAATGTTTGCAACCCCAAGGGGGAATTGGGTGTTAACAGCAATCTTTTTGAAGTAGAATCGGACAGTGGTTTTAGTGAACAGCTGATTGTTACTTATAAGAATCCGGATGGACGTTACGAACCAACCAGGATTACAGTAAAGGATTCATCAGGCGAGATAAAACCCAGTGATGCAGATGAAGATAAAATTTTGAATGCCAAGAGTAACAGTCGTATCTTCAGGCTGGAAAAAACAGGAAATTATACAGTGGTAGCCGGAGATCTTAGTGAGACGGTTGAAGTGAAAAAAATCGTAAACCCTGCTAACAAGTAAACTAACCCTGCATGGCTGAATTTAACAAAATCATCAGTACGCTTTTGAATGACGTCATTCAAGCCCAGCATGAAGCGAATCTTTATGCCGGAAGTTTGCGGAACGAATATCGTGAGGGGGGTAAAGCCAATGGCTTTACCCTACCATACGCTACTATCGGAAACATTGAATTAAACCTGAAATATGGCATTGAAAATGCGGAATCCCAGCGTGAACAGGTAGAAACAGATTACCAAAAACTTTATTCCTTTCTGAAAAACTTCTCTCATCAGACCGCTAAAGTAACTATCGCTGGCATCATCTCGTCGATAAAAGCTGTCGATGTAGCCACCGACGGCGAGGCGCAGCGTATCTGGGTATTGCTGTCTGAAGAAAGCAAAGAATACCGTAAACTACTTACTTACCTGAGCCGCAGGATATATAGCCGGTTGATTTCCGGTATAGGTGTCGTTCTTGACGGGCAAGGATCTCTTCTTACAGAACCGCTTGTTACTCTTTTGTGCAGCATAATCCGCAGCGATTTTTTATGCTTACCAGACATCGAAGGCCTGTTTAACAGAAAAAAAAGCAGGCAATCACGAGAAGAGGTGGAAAATAACGCTGTCAGCATGCTTCGACCTTTTGTGGAAGAACAGGTATCAGGATACAATTTTTCAACCAAACGGATAGTACCTACCGCCGACGTGATAGTGGATTCGGCAGGACTTGAAAAAGTCCCTGCTGAATGCATTCACTCCATCCGCTTGAAACTGAGTCTGCCTGATTCTTCTAATTATGTTGAACCCCATAACGAGAAACAATGATGAATACGCTTACAACAGGCTCGCAGGTGGTTTCCCTGCGTGATCTCCTTTCAAGCACACTCGTAGCAACAGTGGATGCCGATACGGCGGCAGCCCAGCGGTACTACAGCAATATGTGCGAGCTTGCTTTTGAACATTATGACAAAGGAACGGACGAGGCAGGCAATTTGCGCACACTGACCTTTTGGTACACGGACGCAGTCGGTACCACACAATCGTTGGATATACCGATTCTTTCCCTGTTACCGTTGCCCTTGCTGCAAGTCAAGGAGGCAGACTTCGGCTTCAATGTTCGAATTGCGGACCTGTCGGAATCGCAGGAGGAAGCATTTTTTTTATTCGATGGGAGTTCCGACCTGCCAAAGAGCGAATGCCACATACCACCCCAACTGCGCGTAGCCTTGCGATCTTTCCGTTCGGGAGAGAGTTCCAGCGATGAATGTACAAACGCATATATGCCCAATATGAAAGTGAATGTGAGGCTTCATCAAGCCGATCTGCCCGGCGGACTTTCGCGTTTTCTTCAGTTTGTTAATAATATGGAGTTTAAATCAGTTGAGAATAATAAAATAAAAGATGATGCAGAACATGAATAGAGACAAAGTCGGCGGTTTTAGCTGTCCGGTATGTGGAGGTTTCATTCCGACCTCTATGGAGGAACTTGTAACAAGTTCTTCTCTCGTTTGCCCGGTTTGCAATTTGCAATTGACTATTGATAAAGCCAGTTCACAAAAAGCAATGGAAGCAATGAATAAAGTAATGGATGCTCAAAAGAATGTAGAAAAGGCTTCACACTTTGACGGAAAATAGTTATGAAACGCTCCGGATTTAAAGATTCGCTTTTTCTGTTTTTAAAGAAGGTCGGTATTAAAACAGCTTATTCCCGATTACTTGAGACAGAAAAGGTCTTAAATTCAATCCTTTCGGATATGTCCTGCTTTAAATGCCGTCCGTTGGATAGAAAACACCAACATATACAGATTATACAAGTTCGCGATGCTGCGGACGTGTATAATCTATACAGGACATTATGCAGAAACAGTACCGTTGTATGTTCCTATAACAAAGACGGAAAAGCCGAATACACATCTGAAGGCATAACTTTGAAAAGTTATTATGCACCGGAAAACAATGTCTATATATCCCGACTACTGTTATCTTCTGATTATCAGCTCAACGGGATTAAAGAAATTGTATTCAAAATAGTAAAGTGATCTTTGACATATTAAAAAAGCTATTGCTCAAAAACGATTACTTTTCAAAAACTTTCAATAACGCCAGTTTATCCTCTTCCTTCTTTGCCCGGAGATAACTCCGATAGCTGCTGAAGCCTGCCATAAGTACCAAATCCATATTGCTCTTGGTTGCATTCGAGGGGAGTAAACGTAAGTGGTCGAGTTCGTTCAGCCTGCAACGGTTAATCAGGCTACAGAAATTCATCTGGTATTCCTTACTTATAAACTCCGATATATAGCTGCGGTTGGTATTCAGCCCCGCGGCTAAATCGGTGATGCGCAATTGGGGATTAAGATAGGGACTCTTATCACGCAGGTAACGCTCGAAGTGCTTGCGGTCGATGCTTGCGGCCATAGACGGGCTATCGTTTTTCAGGGCATCGGGCTGGATAATAAGGTAATTGCTATTGAGCAGATTAAAACAAAGGATAAGGTAATTAATAAAATATGCCAATGCTCCAAACAGCAGCAGAGAACTGACAGCAGCGACCGGAACACCTATCAGAAGCCCCGCAAAAGGGAGTGGTACCGTGACAAGTATGAGCACCTGGATGATAGTCTGCCAATTAAGGGAGGTATAATACGCATCGGCGGAATAGTTCACGATAAATTCTCTGTAACGGCGTATATTCCGCAGGTTCAATGCGGGATATAAAGAATTATAAACAACGAATATGACAGTTGCCGTCACGTACATTACCCGGAACCAGCTATTGTAACCGGCATCTCCGTAAATAATGTCCATTTGACGATCCACCGGAACAAGGAGGCTACCGGTTGCCGAGACGGCAATGATGAGAAGCGGTATAATCAGATGCAAACGGTTGAACTTGGGATGTTCCCCTGTATTGGTAATGATGGAAACGAACCTGTAAATCATCACCTGGTCAAGCATCAGCGTCAACAGGAATACCGTATAGTAATACACGAAGACGCGGGGGCTGAGAACAAAAAACACCATGCCCAGCCATCCCAGTAATGAAACAAGATAGGCAAAGGCAAGGAACAGGCGCAATCGTCTCTCAACCGGGTTAGACCTGCGTGCATGGGCGTCCATCAGCATCATTATCATACAGATTACCGCACATACCACAGGAGCCGAAAAAGCAAAGGCTTCCGCCAGTTTCATGTGTATCATTCAAGACCTCCTTTCTTCTTGCCCGCTTCCTTTCTTTCGGTGGCGGCATCCCGTTCCGCCGCAACGGCACGGGAGTAATTACGGAAGTCCTTAAATCCTACCTTGTCTATCAGCGAACTGATGCTTTTGCCCTGATTTTCGGGCTGCGAACGAAGCCGGGCGAGTTCTTTGAGCCGGAGCCGATTCAGGTACCGGTTGAAGTTCACTCCGTATGTCCGGTTGATGAAAGCGGAGAGTGCAGTGCGGTTTACATCCATATCTTCCACGAGATCGATTATTTTGTAGTCAGGATTCAGATACGGTTTACTCTCCCCGATAAAGTTCTCGAAACGGATGCGGTTCAGCTTGCCGGTATGCTGCTTGCGCCAGGGCTTTACCCGCGTTTCCGCAACCGGTTTCTCCACGATTTCCGGCATGTAGTACAGCATATATTTCCGGCGTATGATATGGTAGGAAAGCAATATTTGTTGTGCGGCTATACCCGTTGTCACCAGCAAGGTTCCGAAGGAGTACAGTATTTCGCCGCGGGGCTTATAGGCGGGCAATAATGAAGAAATCAACGAAGTGAGGGATATGCCAATCAGGAACAGTATCCAGCGGGCAGGTTTACATTTCAAATTCTGATTGCCCGCTTTCCTATAGTATCCTGCCAAAAGGGCTATTGTTAGGATATAATAGACCACTCCCCAAAGGAGACGGAAGAAAAGCTTGAGAGTGAAGAAATGGGCATAAGTTTCGTAGCCCCGTGGAAATACGAGCGCTTTTCCTTTCACGATTTCCACTTGCACGTCGAAGGGAACCAGAAACGACCACACTAACATGACTGCCGCCAGCAAACCGGGGATGAGGTAATGCAGCGGAGAGAAGTTTTCGGGCTGTCCCAGCCTTGTAAGGTAACGGATAACGCGATAGAAGAATACAGGTATCAACACATACGACAGCAGGCACAGCGCATTCAGGCAAACGAACAGCGCCGGACAGAATGGGTAACAAAAGGTTATGCACCAGGCGATGCCCTCGACAACGAAGTAGGCGAATGTGATTTTTTTTAACATCATCTCTTCCCATGTCAGGCAATCCTGCAATGCGAAAGCAATCAGAGCTGCACATGCGGCGGATGAAAAGGCCGGAATAAGTACAGCCATAGCCATAGTATATGAAGTGATGAGGTCCATAACTGCAAATATATTAAAATATAATCAAAGCAAACCGGATTTATGAAAAAAATAGGCTATTATATACTTATTTGAGGGCGTTTTACGATTTGTCCTAAGGAAAAAAGTACCCTACATACGATTTGTCCTAACGGATTTTGTGAAATTGTCACCAGTCTGATTTAGGATTCAATTATTTTTGCTTATTAATAAATGATAGTTAAATAATATCCGATCGTTGTTTTACCCAATGTCTGATATTAATAAGAAATAATATGAAATTTAACAAATAAGTCTATGAAACATTTACACAAAATTCTATCAGTTCTCTTGCTTTGGGGAGTTTCGCTCACCGGAATTTCCCCTGCACGGGCATCTGAAACTACTGCGGCGGATACGGTTGTCACCTTCCGTTTTCTTCCGGGTGAGAATATGTTTACCCGTGCGGGTAACGAAGCGGAACTGGAACGGCTCTATGGGCTGATTGACTGTCACAAAGCAGAGATTGCAGAAGGCAAGATTCCCGTGCAGGTGGATGGCTACTGCGCTTCGCTGCCAACCGCCAAAGAGAATCTGCACACGGCATTTATTCGTGCCAACAGAGTGAAATCGGAACTTATCACCCGGAAAGGACTGAAAGAAACGGATTTCGTCACGGCCAATTACGCGCGTGCGTACCATAATAATAAGGATATAGTGGTAGTGACGCTCCGCATTCCGGCCAAAACCGTCGTGGAACCGCAACCGGCTAAAGAAGAAGTAAAGCAGGAAGAACCCGCACCGCAAGAGGTAACCGTGAAGAAAAAGGAAGAACCCGTGGCGGAGAAGCAACCTGAAGCCAACGGGAACGTGGAACGACAACCCGCACCCGTCGCGGAGCGATTGCCGTCAGAACCGGAACAACTCTACCGTTTTGCCGTGCGCACGAACGTGTTGTATGACGCCATGCTGCTTCCCACGCTCGGCGTGGAATGGCGGGTGAACCGTGATCTGGGCGTGAAGCTGGACGGCAGCCTCTCGTGGTGGGGCGGTGAGCACGGCAAGGTACAGAAGATATGGATGCTCTCGCCCGAAGTGCGATGGTACCTGCTGCGCGACAAACGCTTTTATGCAGGGGTATCAGGCAACTATGGCGAATACAATGTATATAAGTATATGCTGGGCGGTGTCCTATCCAAAGATACCGGTTATCAGGGGAAGTGCTGGAATGTAGGACTAACTTTAGGCTACCAGCTCTATCTGTCCCGTACCTTTTCTGTTGACTTCAATCTCGGTTTGGGATATACCCGGTCTGAATACGACAGTTACGGCGTGACCGACGGCGTGCGTGTCTATAAGGAACGGAACAATAATAAGCACTTCTGGGGACCCACGCAGGCAGGAATCAGCCTCGTGTGGACTATCGGCAGCAAATAAGTAGAACTATAAAAACGCGATATATGAAAATTACAATGACATTACTTTGCATCTGGGCGACCCTGTTCCTCGCGGGTTGCGATGTAAAAGACCCGATTTACAAAACGCCGCACCCCGACAAAGGGGCCATCGTGATAACCGCCGACTGGACCCGGCGGGGCGAAGGCATAGCCGCTCCCGCGGAATACATCACGGAAGCAGCGGGAACATCCTTCACCCTGCATGAACCGGTTGCCGCGCTTACCGGACTATTCGTGCCGGGACCGACGGAACTGCTCGGCTACAACCCGGCGGCACACGTTACGGTAAAGGACGGCATAGCGACAGTGGACAATGACCCGGACAACGCCGGGATGCAACACCCTGAACCGGGCGTATTGTTAGCAGGCACGACGGTAGCCGATGTCGTGGCGGGAGCGTCGTGTTACCCATGCGGCAACTCTTCCGAAAGATAGAATCCGAAGTGGTTGTTACCGAAGGAGATCCCAGGCGTATTACCGGTATCGAAGCCCGGTTGTTAGGAGTGGCGGCGTCCATCGACTTGCGCACGGGCGAAGTGACGGGCGTTGCGGCTATCGTGCCGTTTCCTTTTGTCCGGTTGGAAGGAAAACTGGTCGGTGCCGTGTGGGTGCCGGGAATAATTCCGGGAACGGCGCAGCGTATGGCCATGACACTTACCTTCAGCGATGGCAGGACAGAGACGGTGGAAACCGACCTTAGCGAAATGTTGAAGGATTTCAATGCCGACAAACTCCATCCGATGCGTCTTACCGGTGATGTATATGCACCGGTAAATTCCGAAACGGGCGGTACGATTATCGGCTGGACGGAGACAAGCGGCAGTGACGTAGATGCCGGAATGGAATAATCAAGTATAATCATAAACTAAAAACAAATAGCAGATGAAACAATTCACATCAACCCGGCTTTTCGCTGTCACGTCCGTGGTAGCAGCCATGCTCGCCGCAGGATGCAGCGAGGAGAACAATGAACCCGTCGGCAACGCCTCGAACGCTGCCATTGTCACCGCCTCTATCGGTAAGGCAGACAACGTGACATCCACCCGCGCCTCAAATACGGTATGGGATGCCGACGACTGTATCGGCATTTCCACCTCTTCCGCGAAGGGAAAAACAAACTATATCAATATCCAATACAAAACCGACGGCAGTATTTTCAAACCCGTATCCGGTGCGGCGGGCGAAGACAACACCATCTACTTTCAGGATACGTCCCCGACAGAGTTCACCGCTTATTACCCCTACGAGGGTGTGAACGGCACCAAGCCCGGCAGCGACGGCGTCATCACAAGAACCCTCACCGTTGCCGACCAGAGCACGGCAAACCTGCCCGCCATCGACTATCTCTGGGCGCAGCAAACAGCCCAAAGCAGCAACCCGAAGGTCGATTTTCAGTTTTCACACCGCATGAGCCGCATCATCCTGAACTTCAAGGCGGGTGCCGGAACAGTACTCCCAACGGACGGGCTGACCTACACCCTCACCGGACTGGCGACGGAAGGAACTTTCAACACCGTCACCGGTGAAGCCCAAGCCACGGGCACGACGTCCACCCTCGAAAAACTGCCCACCACAACCACCGCGGGACAGCCCACAGGCACCGCCATCCTCTGGCCGCAGGCGGCAAACTCCGTGCGCCTGCAACTGACGCTGAACGGCACCACCTTCGGCGCCGCGCTCACTTTCCCATCCGGCACGGCGGGCGAAGCCCTTGCCCCCTCCACCTCCTATACCTTTAATGTAAACGTGGAGCGCACCGGCATCGAAATCAGCAAAGCCGATATTGAAGACTGGACGGACGGCGGCAGCAAGGACATCACCCTGCAGGAAGCCCGCACCCTGACCTACGACGCCAACGGCGGCATGGGCACGGTGAACAGCTCCAAAGTTCTTGAAGGCGCCACGACAACCCTGAACGACGGTGCCGCCCTGACGCCTCCAACCGGCAAAACCTTCGCTGGATGGAACACCCTGCCCGAAGGCGGCGGCGAGTTTTATGCCAAAAACAGCAAGCTGACGATGCCTGCCGGAAACCTCACCCTCTATGCTCTGTGGTCGGGCGATGGCTCTTCGGAAAGCAACCCTGTTCTTATCACGGATGTGCAGGGGATGAAGGAGATAGGGGCGAGTTACGAGAATATAAGGAAGCATTACCGCCTCTGCAAGGATTTGGTGCTTGATGACTGGGAGGCTATCCATTACTACAGTGGAGGCAGCAATAGTGAGCCTTTCTTGGGAACATTCGATGGCGGAGGGCATACCCTTACCCTCAATGGGGTGAAGGGGATACGGACAGTATTCGGTAAAATCAGCAACACCAGCTATTACTTTTTTTCTCTCTTTGCCTATATTCAAGGGGGAGAAGTAGAAGTGCGCCGCCTGCGGGTGGACGGGGAGATAACGGTGGACGGCACCGATGAAAGCGTATATTACTACGTGGGAGGAATCTGCGGGTATAACGAAGGCACCATCACCGATTGCATCTCCAATGTCACGGTGACTGCAACGGGAAAGATGGACGCCCTTGAAGCCGGAGGCATCGTGGGATATAATGGATGGAATATCTATAATTGTTATGCCACCGGAGAAATAGAAAGTACGGCTACTACCCAGTTCGTGGATTTGGGAGGCATTGCAGGATATGACGGCACCCGCATAGCCAACTGTGCCGCACTCAACAGCAACATATCAGGCGAGGATGGGCAGAAGAATACCAACATCCACCGCATAACAGGAAGCAACGGCGGTGACATAGTCAGCAGCTATGCCTCGGCAACGCTGACCGCTTTCGGAGATAAAGGACTCGATAAACCGGACGGCGCGGACTGCGATGCCAAGCCTACCGCCTCGTGGTGGAAGGAACCGGGTAGATGGGCGAATAGCTACACAACTCCCGCCGGCAACACCTACTCCCTCACCCCCTGGAATTTCACCACCATCTGGGAAGTCACCGACGGCAACCTGCCCGTGCTCCGCCGCAAGTAGCCGCGCCCACCATTCATCCAAATAAGAAATAAAAGAATAAGAGAATATGAAGATACACAACCATATCATCCCGAAAGCCATCCGGCGGCACAGCATCCGCCTGTGGCTTGCCACGGCGATAACGGTGACGGCAACGCTGGCAGCCCTCACCGGGTGCAGCGCGGACAACGAGCCGGAAAACCCTACCGGCGGTGACGGCACCTCCGTCACCTTCGGCGCCACCATCGCCGCACGCGAAGGGCACGACAACGGCAATGCTCCCACTTCACGTGCCATCCCCGACGGGACCTTCGAGGAAGGCGACTGGATTCTCGTCCACATAGACGGCGAGCGGAAAGTCTTCGTTTACCGCACAGCCGACGGCGGCTTTGTACATGACCCCAGTATTTCCAGCCTGAACATCGACCCCACACCTCCTGAGTGGAAAAGCGGGGAAACCGGAAAAGATGTCCTTGCTTACGGGCCCACAGGAGTTATCATGTATGATGTCAATGAAGGATATGTTTTTCAATGTGCTGTCGCCAAAGACCAGAGTAAAGATAAAGATTATGAAGAACGTGACTACGTCTATGCCGCACAGTCGCTCGACCGCGGCAACCCCGCACTCACTTTCCGCCACGGCATGACGCGCGTCGTCGTCCGCCTCCGCCCCGGTGGCTCCCTCACCAGCGAGGAAGTGGCAGGTGCCTCCGTGCTGCTGGGCGACAAGAATATCTTCCTAGTAGCGGACATCGACCCCCAGACCGGGACATTGACAGCCCATGTCCCTACCGGAGGGAATCAGTTGCAACCGCAAACCGTCACCCCTCACCGTTGTGCCGCCACCCCCGTGGGCTACGCTGTGGCCTACGAAGCCCTGCTGCCCCCACAGGACGTGAGCGGCAAACTCTTCATCAGTGCCCGGCTCTCCGATGGCACTGAACTGGGGTATGCGGCGGAGAGCGGCAGCATGCTGGAAGGCGGACACGAATACATCTACAACGTGACCGTCGAGGAAAACCGCCTGGTAGTGACGGTGACCGACAGCGACGTACCCTGGCAGGACGGCATCCTGACCACGACGATTGACGGCAAGGAGTTCCGCCTGATACGCACGGCGGAAGACCTCGCACGCTTTGCCCGCGATGTGAACGGGGACGGGGTGACGCCGGGCTCGGGAAAGACTGACCTCAACGCCCTGCAAGTGGCGGATATCGACTTGCAGGAACTGGCCGGGTCTGAAGACGACGCGCTGCGGGCGCTGGCGGCGGACTGGGTGCCGATAGGCAGCAGGGTGGGCAGCTTCGGCATTCAATACACAGGCATCTATTGCGGCAACGGGTACACCGTCTCCGGGCTGCGCATCAAATCCAATCACGGGGCAGGCAGTAACGGCCTCTTCGGCTCTGTCACGGGTAATGGCGCCCTGCTGACGGGCATCCACCTGCGGGACGTGGAGATAACGGGCACAACCGGCAACAGGACCGGCGCGCTCGCCGGCTATGTCAGTGGCGCAACGGTGACCCTTTGCTCGGCAGAGGGGAAGATAGAGGCCACCTTAAGCTCCGGCGGCGCCTCCGTAGGCGGGCTGGTGGGCAATGCCGGTAACTGTTCCGTCAACCGCTGCCATACGAAGGTGGATATCCGGGCGGAGGTGACGCTGAAAGGCGGCGGCAGAGCCTGGGCGGGGGGAATCGTGGGATGGAACTTGGCCAACGGTGACGGTAATACCAGCACCCTCTTTGCCTGCCGGGCGGAGGGGAGCGTAAGCCTCACGGGGGCGGGGACGTCCACCGACGCGCAGCCCCTCTGCGCCGGGGGGATAGCCGGGAAGAACAACAACAACGACTACAGCAACACCGATGCCAATATCCTGGCCTGCGTGGCGACGGGCGCCGTCACGGCCGCCTATACGGGCGCGGACGCCGTGCAGGCATGGGCCGGCGGGCTGGTGGGGTATCTCGGCGAGGGGGGATACCTCCTGTACAGCTACGCCCGGGGCACGGCTACGGCCACGGCGGGAGGCAACGCCTCCGGACATGCCGGCGCCATTGTGGGGGGATACGACGGTAGCAGCGCCGTGGACTTTTGCTTCGGCGCGGGAGAAGGAGGCAAAGGGACGTCGGGGCTGGAGGAGCGCGTAGGCGATATTGCCTATAACACGGCGCCGGGAGATAGTGAGATATGGAATATAATAACAAGTAGTGATTGGATATTCCCCGGTATCTCCACCACCTTCTACGACGCCTCCGCCACGCCTGCCTACGGCATCAACGTAAGTGAAAGGAATTATAACTCCGATGTCTGGCTGCGCGACGACCGCTGCTGGCCCGTGCTCGATATGGAGAATAATGGCAACTGATAATTCTCCGCCGCCAGCTATAAACTTAAAGACTAAGAAAATGACAAACCTAAAAAACGATAGATCGATATGATACGCAACATCTTTTTACTAATGCTCTCTGCCCTATGCGCATGGAGCTGCACCGACAATCTCCCCGGCGACGAAGCGCCTACCGACGACCGCCACTCGCTCAACATCACCGTGGGCCCGAAGCCCGCCTTCACCGACGGCACCCTGACCCGCGCCGACGGCACACCCCTCGCCCAGACCCGCGTCGCCCAGACCGACGACGCCACGAAGTGGGAAGAGGGGGATGTGGTATGGCTGTATGCCACATTTCAGGATACAGAGGGTAATATAGGTACCTTCTACTCCGCCTTAAAATACACCGACACCACATGGTACTACCTCACCAAGACAGAAGCCGGCGAGATGGGACTTAACAACGATAACTCTTTCAACCGTATTATTCTCCCCGATGGATACACGGTTATAGACGTCTTGGGCTACTATGCAGGCAATGGCAAGCCGGGTAAGAACGGGTTGATCACTATCCCGGCTCCCAGTAGCGATACCTCTGTTCCGGTAATGGAGGCTTCCGGAGAGCGTTCCATCCAGGGCGATTCCTGGTCGTTCAGCTTCACCTACTGCTGCTCCCGCCTGCGCATCCCCGCCGGCTACAGAGTGCAGATGGCAAATTACAGATACTATGCGAGCTATGACCTACCTGGTGGTGACCTGAATATTAAAACCGCCGCCACCCCTCTCGACCTCCCTGCCGCCGACGCCCCCAGAGACATCTTCCTCCTCCCGGTTGCGGACGATCAGGGTATCCCCGTCCCCATCACTCTCACCCGGAGCGGCGCCACGTGGACTTTTACGCCCCAGCCCGGTACCACCACCAGTGCCACAGACTACTCCGGCCAGTCCTACACCCTTCCCGACCTCGCGCCCGGCGGAGTGACGCCCGGAGGAATGTAAGAAAAAGAAAAAAATATAAAACAGAAAGGAGGCATAATAGCAGAAAAAGAAAACCAATAAAAACACTCCTATGCCGGACGGGAGCAAGTGCCCGGCAAAATTTTCGACTTATTTCACAGACAACAAAAATCCCGTTCACACAGGTTAAAGCGGACTTAACCTCTGTCTATCACCTGTGAACGGGATTGAAACCATACAAACAGACCAAACACTAAATGAAGCAAATAAAAGGAATAAAACCATACCGTAAAATAGCCATCGGTTACGCCATCATTGCTTTGCTAACAGGCTGTATCGTATGTGTATATCTGAATGGCTGGCAAAAAATGGAAATGCTGAAAGTAGATTCTGAACGTCTCCATCTGCTTCGCCGGGAAATTCACGATGCTTATGTACGCATGACGGAACTTTCCCTTCTCGGCGAAACTGTAATGGATTGGAGCCAAACAGACCCAATCACTTATCGTTCCCAACGTATGGGGCTTGACAGCATATTGCGCAAATTCAAGACCATTTATCCGAGTCAACGCATTGACAGCGTACGACGTTTGCTTGCCAATAAGGAGAAACAACTCTATCATATACATGAAATATTAGAAAAACAAGAAGCCACCTATGAACAAATAGCCCTGCAAGTTCCTATAATCACAAAAAAAAGCGTACAGGAACCATCCAAGAAAAAAAACGGCGGTTTCTTCAGATTTTTCAAGAAGAAAACGCCCGAAATAAATACTACAACTACAATGCTCTATTCGTTAAACCGGAATGTCATAAGTAAACAACAAGAACAAAACCACCTATTAGCGGAGCTTGTCGATAGCCTGACTAACCGAAACCATCTTTTGAACCGACAATTAAAGGAATTAATCCAACAAATGGATAAAAAGGTGCAAACGGACCTCTCTACCGGAGAGCAGGAAATAGCCGTAACTCAAAAAGAAGTTTTCCAATTGACAAGCGGGCTGATAGTAACCATTATGCTACTGCTCGTTTTTTCATATCTCCTTATATATAAGGATACGAAACGAATTAAGCGCTATAAGATGAAAACCGGAAAACTGATAGACAAGCTGGAACTAACAGTAAAGAAAAACGAAGAAATACTGGCAGCCCGCCGGAAAATCATGCTTACGATAACACATGAACTACGTACGCCGCTTACGGCTATCAGCGGATATGCCGAACTGATTCTACAACAACACGAAATGTCCAAACAGATACGATATATCGAGGCCATCCGAGGAGCTTCCGCACACATGGTGTCGTTGCTAAATACTTTATTAAATTTCTTTCGCCTGGATAGCGGCAAAGAGCAGGCAAATTCGATACCCTTCCGTTTGCAGGATATAACCGACACACTCGAAACCGAATTTCTTCCGTTGGCGGAAGAAAAAAAACTAACGCTGGAAGTAGATCCGTGTAAGGACACTGTGGTGATCGGTGATAAAGACCATATTATATTAATCGGTAATAATTTACTTTCCAACGCTATCAAGTTTACAGAACGAGGAACTGTCAGCCTAAAAACGATTTATGCGAATAATCTTTATTCCCTTATTGTAAGCGATACGGGAAGCGGAATAGACAAGGAACAGCAAAAGCGAATATTCGAGGCTTTTGAGCGTTTACCGAATGCCGCCACGCAAGACGGATTCGGATTGGGCTTGCCTATTGTGCAGAGTCTGGTGACCTTACTGAATGGAAGTATCAAACTGGAAAGCTCAAAAAATAAAGGCAGTATGTTTACCATAGCCATACCGTTACCAATAGCAGAGAATATACCTGAAACAAGCAAAGTACAAGGGAGCGCTTTACCTTCCCGTCAATTTTCCGTACTTGCACTGGATAATGACGAGGTTTTACTTGCCATGACGCAGGATATGTTCGCCTGTTATAATATTCCGTGCGATACCTGCCGGAATGTGCGTGACTTAATGGAAATGATACGGGTAAAACAATATGATTTACTAATAACCGATTTGAAAATGCCTGAAGTAAACGGTTATGAAGTTTTGGAATTATTACGCACGTCAAATGTAGGTAATTCCCGGTCTATTCCTGTTATTGTAGCAACAGCTTCGGGAAGCTGCCAGACGGAAGACTTTCTGACTGCGGGATTCTCCGCACACCTGAGCAAACCTTTTTCTTCTTCCGAATTGCTGGAGACTTCAGAGAAATGTATCGAAAGCAGTAAACAAGAAGAGGAAACAGACCTCTCCCCCCTGTTGATGTACGAACGGAACAAAGGTGAGATGCTGGATAAACTGATACGGGAAACAGAGAAGGATATGGAGCAGATAGCGGAAGCGAACAAAAATAACGACCGGAAGGCTTTGGACGAGAAAGTGCATCACTTACGCAGCTCATGGACTATTATTCATGCGGACAAACCTTTGCAGGATTTGTATAATATACTGCATGGTACTGAACTTTCAGAAGATAAATTGAGACAAGGGGTGAAAGCCGTATTGACGAAAGGAGAAGCTATTATCCGGTTGGCATTTAAAACGCAAGATTCTTATGCAGAAGATAATAGTGATTGAGGATAATCCCGTATTCTGCGATTATATATGCAATTATCTCCGCAAAAACGGGATGGAGACGGAAAAAACATACAGCGTTGCACAAGCCCGAAAATTGATAGAGGCTGCGGGTGAGGATGCTATCGTCCTTTCCGACCTGCGCCTGGCAGACGGAAACGGTATCGAATTACTGCAATGGATGCGCAAACAGGGGAAAAACCAACCTTTCATTATGATGACGGATTATGCGGAAGTTCATACAGCCGTAGAAACCATGAAATCCGGTGCAGAGGATTATGTTCCGAAGAAATTACTGGAAGAAAAAATACTCCCTTCCATACGGAAGTTACAAAAACGGTCGGAACAGATTTGCAGAAAAAAGGAAAACATATACGAGCGTAAAAGCGAAGCATTTTACCAGATACGACAACGTATCCGGCTGGTTGCCCCTACGGATATGACGGTATTGATATTCGGAGAAAACGGAACGGGAAAAGAATACATCGCCGAGAAAATACATCTCCAAAGCAAACGGACGGATAAACCTTTTGTACCGGTGGATTGCGGTTCGCTCTCCGTCAATCTGGCACAGTCTGCTTTTTTCGGACACGCAAAAGGTGCCTTTACGGGCGCGGACATGAAAAAGGCGGGGTATTTTCAGGAAGCAGAAGGCGGCACACTTTTTCTCGATGAAGTGGGAAACCTGCCTTATGAAACACAACAGATGTTACTGCGAGCCATACAAGAGAGGAGATACCGTCCGATAGGCGCGAAAGAAGACCTGAATGCCAACATACGGATAATAGCCGCCACTAACGAGGATTTACAAACGGCGGTAGCAGAGAAGCGTTTCCGGCAGGATTTGTTGTACCGTCTTCAGGACTTTACGATACTTGTCCCTCCTGTACGCGAATGCAAAGAAGATATTCTGCCTTTAGCCGATTTTTTCCGGGAACAAGCCAACCGGGAGTTGGGAAAAGCCGTATGCGGCTTTGATACCTCTGCCCGGAAAGTCCTGCTGACTTATATGTGGCCCGGAAATGTGCGGGAAATGAGGCAAAGGGTACAATCTGCCGTATTGCTGAAAGAAAACGGACTCATTTCGGAAGAAGAACTGGAAATCGGCAGTAAACAAGCAGATGTCCCGGTTTGTTATTCGCTCAAAGATGAGAAGCAGGAAAAGGAACGTATCAGGCAAGCTCTGGAACAAGCAAACGGGAACCGGAAGATAGCAGCACAGCTATTACAGGTGAGCCGTACCACATTGTACAAAAAGCTGGAACAGTATGGTATGCTATAAAAATGAAAGCCGGATAATGAATATTCGAGTGAAAATTCTATCTTTGCATAGAGAGTTGAGGAAAACAGGCGAAAGAGCATAGCTCCTGCCTGACGAGATAGACATAAGACCGCAAGGCGTTTCAAGCGTAAATCTGGTAAATCGAAACTGAAAGAAACTCATTGCGTGATAGCTTATGCTATGCCTTTGCATAGCGTGCAGTCACGTATTTCTTTCAGGGGCTTACCAGAGCCTACGCTTGAAGTAGTGTGATTTGCACGCTACTTTTTTTGCTTTTCGGTAAACCACTAAATAACCGGTTATGGCAAAAATTAAATTACTCGCCGTGCTTTCTCTGGACGGCTGTTTATCGGAAATGAACAGGGAATCCCGCTGGTGGCTCCGCCCCGAAAGCTATGGAATCACGGAAATACGGGATAACGCAAGTCTGGAACTGACTTCGGATATTTCCCTTTCTATGTTGATAAACTGGAAAATGAACGAGGATGACACGGTGTGTTATCTGATTGAAGCGACCACCAATACAGCGGAATTTATCAACGGTATGCTGCGTATGCGGCTGATAGATGAAATCATCCTTTATACCGTTCCTTTCATTGCCGGAACGGGACAGCATTTGTTCAAAGCAACTCTTCCCACCTCTTACTGGAATTTCACAGAACAATGTACTTATAACGGAGGCATTTCACGGACGATTTACCAACGGTCAGGAGCTGAAGAATAAGCGGAAGTGTCCGGTTTATATACACTCCGTATCGTAAAACGTGTCCATATTATTTACATTTGTTCAGAATGTTTACACGTTTTATGGGGGCTGAAAGGCGTTGTAAGAAAAGTTTTTGCCGCAATGCCGTTGGTAATCAACAAGATATGTGGATTTTTTTGGCTTTTCCACTTAGCGGGAACGGCTTTTGTCCTTTTACTTTCTGTGCGCACACTGAAAACAAAGTGTTGAACTTCAAAAACAGAAAGAATAATGGATTATCTTATACTAACGGAAAACGAATTTTTCCGCCTGATTCATAATAGACAGGATTGCTCCGGCGTGGATGCGGCGTATAATGAGTTTGTGAAATGTGTTGTCGAACTGTGTTCCGGTTGCCACGACCTGCATCACTCGCTGTTCGCCATGACGTATGCGGAAATAGAATTGCAGTACCACGAAATGCAGAACGCCGCCGCTGCATCGGAAAGCGGGCTGAACGTGTATGTCCGCAAAGCTCTTGCCTTCATCCGCAAGATGCTGAAACTTCTGACTATCCAAGTGCCACCACTAACATCCACCTCTTTTAATTCTCCCAAAAATTCTGCTCCTGCCTCCGTCACTTCCGCCTTCCGCTGGACTGGAAATGCCGTCGATCTGGTGGAAATCATCTACGGTATCGACGAAATGGGCTGTATCAATAACGGTGATACACCGATAGGTGAACTGGCGGCTTTCTTCTATGCCCTCTTTGGCGTGGATTCAAAGGAGTGCTACCGCTTCTATACGGACATCAAACGCCGCAAGAATGATAGCCGGACGTATTTTCTGGATAAGATGCAGGAACGATTGAACAAGCGGATGCAGCAGGATGATGAGAAGGAACGGATGAGAAGATGAAAGTCGTCGGGTGGATGGGGTGGCTGTATGGAGAAAAAAGTTGGCAATGCAGGACGGAAGGCGTAATTTTAAGGTGAGATAATTAAAACGGCGGAACCGAAAAGCCGAAGATGAGTAGGGAGATTAACTTTATAAATAATGAGTACTATTACACAATATCAGCAATTGGGAAAATATTTGTTCGTATCTATGGATCAGAAGAAAGAGATAGGTAGCGTATATTATGAAAAGGGAAGAATTAGGCTTGTACATAAAAGTGGTCCTGAAATATCAGGACATGATTATATTGCTTATTTTGTAGTGCCTGATGGCTTTACAAAATCGAAAGATTATAACGATTATAAAGATAAAGACTTTGATACTATTTATAATTTTATTGACAATAATCATGGACTCCTTCTTGAACAAACAAATAACATTTTAATGCAAGGACATAACTATAAATCGTATTCGATTAATACTATCAACGGTATAAGCTCAATGAGATTATATGAAGTTTATTTTAAAAATAAGAATAATAGTCTTAAAAGTTACAATCGGCATCCTTCGCGAGGGTTTCCCCGATATTTGAATATATCAAATGACACTGCTCTTAAAGAGATTTTCGATGCAATATCAAATAATAAAGAGTTATCAAATGCACAAAGAAATAGTTTTTATCCTAATAGCCAAGGTATTATAAAAAGTGCTAATGAGCAAATATATATTCGATATAATCTCCAAAATCCTTTTAACTGTAAGATTCACGATCCCCAAAATGTTTAGAACGTAGATCAACTATTACGTTATTTGCCAAAATATCCACCTATATTTTGTCCGATGTACTTGTGCGATACAATAACAAGAGAGAGACGGAGGAGATGGACAAGTAAACAATTAATTCGCATTGTTTTGCCATAAATTTATCATATATTTGTGGCAAAACTCGTTTTAGAATGGCTCCTAAAAGTGTATATAATGGCAATTAAAAAAAAGAAGAAACAGCAAGGGAACAATGGTGATGCTTACTACGGATATATTGCTAACGGTCTTCAATACGATCCGGGCAACTGTGATTGCCTGCCGGACCTGCCCGTTCTGATTGAAAGGAAGAACTTCAAGAAGTTAGATAAAGACGAGAAAACAATTATAAAGGATTTTATTGTAGATACGGTTACCGTTTATTGGAAAGAGAAACGGCAGATACCATTAGGTGAAAGCCTTGCCGTTATCAAGAAAACGCTGGTGCAGCTTTATCAGGAAGAGTATCACGTGATGCTGAAAGACGATACGGAATTGAAGAACTATGTGCGCGACAATATGCTTACAACCATTAACAAGCTGTTGAAAGCGGAGAAATAAACGAAGCAAGAATAACATCCAATCTACAAAAATAAATGACGGTCACAGCTATAATAGCTCTGACCGTCATTTATTTTAAAAGCATTACTTCTGTTGAAGCAGGTGGGCAAGTGCAGGGTCATTCTTGATACGTTGCAACTCATCGGAAACTATCTGCCGGACTTCCGTCTTGATGCGGTTGTAATTCTCTTGAATCTTCTCTTTCATGCAGTCCTTGCCGTCGGAGTCAGTGAAGTCGGTAATGATGGGGATAGGCTTGTAAGCCTTTTCCTCTTGCTTTACCTTCGCCGAATCTACCACGATTTCGCAATGGAAGATTTTCTGCTCTATCCTTTCATCGAAGTTGTCGGATACCGAACCGACAAACATTCCCTGCGTCAAGCCGGAGATTTTAGAGGGAGGAATGAGAGCGTCCATCTGCGTGTTGATAGAGGTGGAAACATCCTGCCGGTTGATGGAAATGGACTGGCGTTTTTGCAGTACCTTGCCGAACCGCTCGGAAAGTGTCTTGGCAGTTTCACCGACAACCTGCCCGGAAAAGATATTCCCGACGGTGTTTATCACGACCTTGGCTTCCTTGTCGCCATAATCGCGAATGAGCTGGGAGAAGTCCTGAAAGCCCAGACAAACCGCCACTTTGTTGGAACGGGCGGTCGCAATCAGGTTATCCAAACCTTTGAAGTAAATCGTGGGAAGCTCGTCGATAATCACGGAGGATTTGAGTTTTCCCTTTTTGTTTATCAGCTTGACAATGCGCGAGTTATACAATCCGAGCGCCGCGCCGTAAATGTTCTGCCTATCCGGGTTATTTCCCACGCAGAGGATTTTCGGCTCTTCCGGGTTGTTGATGTCGAGGGTAAACTCACTATCGGACATCACCCAATAAAGCTGCGGGGAAATCATGCGGGAAAGCGGGATTTTTGCCGAAGCAATCTGACCCTGAAGCTGTTCGGCAGCTCCGCCGAGCCATGCGTCCATGAAGGGAGAAAGATAGTTTTCGAGTTCGGGATAGCTGGTGAGAATGGGGAATATGTCTTCGTACCTGCGGTTCAACAGTTCGATGGCATGAGGAAAAGTGCAGTACTTTCCGTCTTTGTAAATGCGTAAAAACCAGATAATCGCGGCGAAGAGGATAATCGGGGATTCGACAAAGAAATCACCCTGCTTCTGCACCCATGTCTTATTGAGGTTAAGCATAATGGTGTACGCACTCTCATACGCATCCGTAATGTCTTCCATAAAGTCGGGATGAATGGGATTACAACGATGCGAACGACGGGGATCGTCGAAATTAATCACATAGAACTGCGGCTTGACCTTATACCCGTCCAGATGATTGAGTAAATGGTTATAAGCAATCATGGAAAGGTCGGGGAACTTGAAGTCGTAGATATATTGACTGTACCCTTTCTCAATCTGTTGCTTAATAAATTGATTCACAACCGCATAGGATTTCCCGCTACCCGGACTTCCGACAACGATGCACGCACGTTGGGGATTTACGACGTTGATCCAGCCGTTGTTCCACCGTTTCTTATAATAGAAACGGGTAGGCAGATTGACGGAGTATTCGTTCTCGATTAAGCGGGTTTCCTGCATAAAACTTTCGTTCTCCGTATTGAAAACATCGTCCATGAGGTTGTGCTTCAATAACCGGGACATCCATAAGCCTGCCATCAGAAGGCAGATGTAACCTGCCGTCATGGTGGCGACATAAATCGCTGTATTCGCTTCTATGGGAAGCGGCAGGGAGAGTATCCACCAATTGAGGAAGAATAAAAGGAAGCCTGCGGCAAGTGCCGTCCAGATTCTTCCCCATGTGATCTTTTCACCTTTCACACCGTGCGTTCCCAGACACGAGAGCGCAAGCAGCAGGACGGAGAACAGTTTCGTATAGAGGATGCAGGAGAACAGCCCGGCGGTACGCTGGAAGTTCATCAGTACCTTGTCCACCACACCTATGTTCACTCCCCATAGCCGGATGGCTTCGTAACAGTACCAGTACAGGTGCATGACTACCAATATAATGCTGACGGCACGCAGAAAATCCATGATTTTCGCGAGCGCTCTTAAATCGTCTTCTTGTTGTGACATAATTTAAACGGATTAGATTTTACGTTGTCTTTTCTTTTTCTTACGCTGTAACTTGCGGGCGAAAGCGTCCTCTTCCGCCTGCGCACCCGTAGAACCGGAGACGAACAGCCCCGCCGGAGAGCCGGATTCTCCATGACCGGTGGCGACTTCCCGTTCTTCGGTTTGCACCGTCCCGCTTTCGCCGGGAATGGTGAACGGTATCGGTGCCTGGGCAGCAAATGGCAGGAAGAAATGTTCCTGCAAGGCATTGGCGGAAAGTTCCTTGCCCATGCGTGAGCCGTTGAGCACGCACCCGGTGCGGTGGTCGATGAAGGTTGCGCCATAGATACGCCCCGTATCGGTTTCACGCAGGACCACATCGACGCCTTTCTTTTCCAGCAAGGCGACAAATTCTTCCCTGCGGTGGGTTTGTTTCAAGGCGGCAAGGGCGGTACGCATGGTCGGCTGAGTGAACTTCTTTTCCTCTATCTGTTTTTTGGAGAGGGCAAAGCGTTCTTCAATGGCTTTGTAACCGGAGGCTTTGCCGATGCGGGAGGCTTTGAAGGGGTTACCCACTTTATTACCCTTGTCATCGGTTGCCGAATAGACCAGCCCGGCATACTCCCGCCCGTTCACTTCGCCACGGGCTTCTTCAACGGTAATGTTATAGAGGGAAAGCAGGGCACGGTATTCGCCAAAGGTCTGGAAACGGTAGGATGCGGAAAGGGCTTTGACGGTGCCTGCCACCTGACGCTTGACGTCGCCCTGCGATACGTCCACCTTGTGCAGCGGGTTGTCGTGGCGTTGTTGCCGGCGGTCTGCCGGATGCAGCCCGTACTTCTTTTCCAGTTCGCCGGTGATGCGCTTGCTGCGGTGGAACAGGTAATCTTTGTTCAGCCGTTTGCCTTTCTCGTCCACATTCAGCGATACGATGTGCAGGTGGTGGCGGTCGATGTCCTCGTGCTTGTAAATCATATAAGGCTGGTCGCCGTAGCCGAGCTTTTCCATGTACTCACGTGCGAGGTTTTCGAGTTCGACATCCGTCAGGCGGTCATCGGGGTGCGGGTTGAGGGAAATGTGGATAACCGTGTTGCGGGTACGCACGCGGGCGGGCATGCGGCTCTTGAAATCTTCCACTGCCCGGCTTACGTCCACCTTTCCCGTACCTTCATCAAAAATCTTGTTGGTGGCAAGGAGCTTGCCTTCGTCTTTGTTGATTTTCTCACCGTTATAGGCAAGTGCCCCATGAAGGGAATTGCCTATACTGATTTTTGCGACCATCGCTCTTCAAATTTATGGGTAAGTTCGACAATCTGACGGCTCAATGCGGCAAGTTCGACGGTCTGTTTTTCCAGTTTATAGAGCAAAGCCATTGCTTTTTTCTCGGAAAAACGGCTTTTGAGTTCCTTTACCGTCTGGTTGTAATTGTTGCCAATAGCCCGGTACTGCGCATGGAAAGCGGATAGTTTGGTGTAGTAATCGAGCAGTGTCTTGTCTGTTTGCAGTACGCGGAACGTGTCACCAAAGACACGCGCTTTGACGAAAACAGCTTTCGCGTACACGCCGGACTGCTCGAACATGGTGAGGAATTTCAGCCATTCGTCATTGTCAAAACGTACCATGACGCAGTGCGTCTTACGGCTCTCTTTGGGGTGTCTGCCCCATTTAGGCTTCGCCTGAATGTCGGCTACATTCGGAAATGTAAGCGAGCTTTCATTTTGCTCATTTGCACGACATTTCGTTTTTTCTTCTTTCATAAAACTGTGGATTTTAGTGGTGTCGCGACACAAGCCACAGCGAAAAAGCCAACGGCAGTTTGTAAGGGCGTACGACTTCGGAGTGAAGCCCCGCTCCCTGCAAGGGCAAGGTATTGTTTTCGGGAGTAACCGGAAACCCTTTGAGTTACTCAAAGGACACCTTGCTATGTTCTAATGAACATAAAAATCCGCCTACGGACGGATTAGGGAGTAACCTTGTTACCACTGCCGGCAGGCATCCGCTTTGAACCCTGTCGCTTGGGGGCAAAGGTAGAGGGATAAAGACATGGAAATGTGGCACTTTACTGTGCCAATCTGTGCCACTCGCTGCCAGAAGCTGCCACTTGCAGCGAAAGTGATACAAGCTACCAATTTTCTATTTTTCTTTGCCGCTGTAACGACCAAACGGCGGATAAAACATCGGTTGGAAACAACCTGAAAACCACCCGACGTAAGAAGATAGAAACCGCCGTACATGAATTTGCCGGTAGCTTGGAACCAATAACGATGTATCGGAACGAACAGTGGTATATCGGAACCAACAGCGAAACGGCATAACCAACGGCGGAACATCGCAACCAACCAACGTTGGGCGCTTGGAACGGATGCCGGTATGGACAAACGGCGGCAGGTTGGTCGGTACAAACAAAACTTGGTAGAAATAAACTTATGTATAACCATTAAAATTTGTATTGGTATGAACGAACCTATTTACATCGCTTTCTCCACACAGAAAGGAGGAGCAGGAAAAACCACCCTTGCAGTACTTGTTGCCAGTTACCTGCATTATGTCAAAGGGTACAACGTGGCGGTCATAGATTGCGACTTCCCGCAGTACAGCATCCATGATATGCGGCAACGCGATATGGATGCCAGTATGAACGACGACTATTACAAGGTATTGGCTTACGAGCAGTTCAAGCGCCTGAAGAAAAAAGCGTATCCTATCGTATGCAGCAAACCGGAACAAGCGCCCGAAGCGGCAAGGGAACTGGTGAAGAAGGGAGAACCCTTAGACTTCATTTTCTTTGATTTGCCGGGAACGATTAACAATCCGGGCATTGTCAATACCCTTGCCGCAATGGATTACATCTTTACTCCCATGTCTGCGGATAAGGCGGTCATGAGAAGCTCGCTGAAATTCGCGTCCGTCATTAACGAACATCTGATAACGACAGGCAAAACCCATATCAAAGGGCTATATCTGCTCTGGAATATGGTGGACGGACGGGAAAAAACGGACCTCTACGAGATTTACGAGAAAATCTGTGACGAAATGGCACTTACGGTTATGAAAACCAGCCTGCCGGACAGTAAACGGTTCCGCAAAGAAACAGCGACGGAACGCAAAGCGGTTTTCCGTTCGACACTGTTCCCTGCCGATAAGACACTGATACGGGGCAGTAACCTGAACAAGCTGGTGGAAGAGATACTAACCATTATCCGGAAATAAGGGCTATGGCAAAAAAGACAAAAGCGGAAGAGATAGACCCGAACTTTATCATCAATGCTTTCCGGCAGGATGATCCGACCATACCGCTATCGGCAAGGATAACGGGAACATCTGCCCAAGAAGAAACCGAACCGGAAGAGCAGCAGGAGGATACCGCAGCTTTGAGCGTTTCAACGGAAACGGTGAAGAACGAACCGGAACGGCGGCGAAAGCATAAGAGCCGGGAGCAGGAATACCTTGCCCTTTTCATGAAGGAAGCAACCATTCCCGCGCGGATGGGGAAAACGGTGTACGTGAGAAAGGAGTTCCACGAACGGATACAACTGATTCTGCGTATCATCGGGAAAGATGAAGTGTCGCTGTTCAGCTACATAGACAATGTGCTGGCACACCACCTCACGATGTTTGAGGAAGAGATAAAGAAATTATACACGGAGAATAGTCCGATTTTTTAACGACTTAAAATGAGATGCACTATGAAAAGTAAAAGGAACGATTGCTTGAAAAGATTTATGAAGACTTCCTGCAAATACACAAGAGAAAACGAGCTTCACAAAGAAGTGAGGCAGGAAGTGTATGAGGAGGAAAAGAACTACTGTAACAACCTGTTTGAGTAACCGGTCATGACAACCGTACTTGTATGCCTGCTCGTTCTCTATAACGCATGGCTCGTGACCTATCTGTTATGGGAGAGACGGCAGGGTGGGAAACGTCCCGGAGCGGACAACCCGCCACAGAAAAAAAGAACCGCCGATGCAACGGGGATTGTAGGGAAAAGCCTGTTCAGGATGGAAGAGGCAGCGGAGAAAATGCCACAAGCTGCCACTTCCGGCAGAAGCGAGGAACTTCAGGAAGAGGATGTTACATTTGCCGACGAAATGCCGGAAGAAACGACCGGAAATGCCGACGAAGCGGAAAAAATGCCGCAGGCACAGATTCCCGATGATAAGTTGGATGAAACATTCAGCGACGTGCGCATGGAAGATGTCGGGGTGGAATACGACGGCGACACGCCGGACGAAAAGGCGAAAATAGGCTATGCCAAAGGCGTGAGCTTTGAAGAGATTGAACGGGCGGTACGTACCGCCCAAAACCCGGAAGCGGATGAAACGGCACAACAACACGCCGGAATGGTGTTCAGCCGTATGGAAGGCAACGAGCTTTTCGACAAGCTGGTGCAAAGTTCCTCCACTATCGGGAAGAAGATAACGGGGCTGATGGATTACTACCTGAATAAACCTATTATTCCAAAGGGGGGGAGAATGGACGTTCAGGAAGTGCAGCCCCCAACCATGCCCGTGATACCCGACAGCGTCGAGGGTTTCAACATACGGGATTTTGTATGACGCAGTTTGTAAAACCATAAAAAGTGACGAACAATGAAGAAGATTGATTACGGTTAGGCGGCAACGCACACCACTAAATCCACCAGTTAAAAAGTCAGTATCAACCGCCGCAGGGACTATCCACCCCTGCGGCATAAAAAACAAGAACGATTTATGAATAAAAAACAATTATTCCTTTCGGCAGCCCTTCTGCTGGCTGCATCTTCCACCTTCGCGCAAGGCAACGGCTTATCCGGTATCACGGAGGCTACAAGCATGATGACCTCGTATTTTGACCCGGCAACCAAGCTCGTCTATGCTGTGGGGGCAGTCGTCGGCTTGATAGGAGGCGTGAAAGTCTATGGCAAGTTTTCATCAGGCGACCCCGATACCTCGAAGGTCGCGGCGTCGTGGTTCGGAGCGTGTATCTTCCTGATTGTGGCGGCAACCATCCTGCGCTCGTTCTTCCTTTAATTCCCATATATAATAATGTATAGGAACGATGGCAGAATATCCCATTAACAAGGGGATTGGCGCATCGGTTGAGTTCAAGGGACTAAAGGCACAATATCTGTTTGTCTTCGTGGCAGGCTTGCTGCTGCTCTTTGTCCTCTTTGTAATCATGTACATGATAGGTATCAGCCAGTGGGTGTGTATCGCCTTCGGTGCGGTTTCAGCCACGCTGCTCGTGTGGCAGACTTTCCGGCTGAACAAGAAGTACGGGGAACACGGGCTTATGAAGCTCGGCGCAGTCCGTAATCATCCGCGATACCTTATCAACCGCCGCCGTATCTCCCGCTTATTCAAGCGCAGTTTTACCAAACAGATTAAAAAGGAAGAGAAATTATGAGAAACCTATTAAGAGCCACTACATTGGAAAGCCGCTTCCCGCTACTTGCCGTAGAGCATGACTGCATCATTTCAAAGGATGCGGACGTGACCGCCGCTTTTGAAGTGACACTGCCGGAACTTTATACGGTGACATCGCCGGAATACGAAGCGATACATGCCGCATGGTGCAAGGCGATGAAGGTGTTGCCGGACTTCAGCGTGGTACATAAGCAGGATTGGTTTATACGTGAACAGTATAAGCCGGAAGTTCAGAAAGACGACATGAGCTTCCTTAGCCGTTCGTTTGAACGCCACTTTAACGAGCGTCCATACCTGCGCCATACCTGTTACCTCTATCTGACAAAGACCACGAGGGAACGGAGCCGCAGGCAGAGTAACTTCAGCACGCTTTGCCGGGGCTTCATTATCCCGAAAGAGGCAGACCGGGAAAGCACCGCCCGCTTCATCGAAGCAGTGGAACAGTTCGAGCGGATTATGAACGACTGCGGGTTCATCGGTTTGCGCCGCCTGACGACAGAAGAGATTACCGGAACCGGGGAGTGTGCCGGGCTGATCGAGAAATATTTCTCGCTCTCGCAGGAAGAGAATACCTGCTTGCAGGACATCGCCCTTTCCGCCGAAGAGATGCGTATCGGCGACAACCGGCTCTGCCTGCATACACTTTCCCGTACCGAAGACCTGCCGGGAAACGTGCAGACGGACATCCGGCATGAGAAATTATCGACGGACCGGAGCGACTGCCGCCTTTCGTTCGCCAGTCCGGTAGGGTTGCTGTTGGACTGTAATCATATCTATAACCAATATGTGTTCATAGACAACAGCGATGAGAACCTGCAACGGTTTGAGAAGTCGGCAAAGAATATGCAGTCGCTCTCGCGCTATTCGCGCAGCAATGCGATCAACCAGGAATGGACGGACGAGTATCTGAACGAGGCACATTCATACGGGCTGATTTCGGTGCGTGCGCACTTTAACGTCATGACATGGAGCGACGACATCGAGGAACTGAAGCATATCAAGAACGACGTAGGTAGTCAGCTCGCTACGATGGAGTGTATGCCCCGCCACAACACCATCGACTGCCCGGCATTGTTCTGGGCAGGCATTCCGGGCAATGCGGGGGACTTTCCGAGCGAAGAGAGCTTCTACACCTTCATCGAACAGGCGGTCTGCCTGTTTACCGAAGAAACGAATTATCAAAGCTCGCCCTCCCCTTTCGGGATAAAGATGGTGGATCGCCTGACGGGGCGACCGTTGCATCTGGACATCAGCGACCTGCCGATGAAGAAAGGCGTGATAACGAACCGTAACAAGTTTGTGCTCGGACCGTCGGGCAGCGGGAAGTCGTTCTTCATGAATCACCTCGTCAGGCAGTATTACGAGCAAGGCACACACATCGTGCTTGTCGATACGGGAAACAGTTATCAGGGACTTTGCGAGATGATACACCGCAAGACGGGCGGAAAGGACGGAGTTTACTATACTTATACGGAAGAAAACCCTATCAGTTTTAACCCGTTTTTCACCGATGACTACAAGTTCAGCGTGGAGAAAAAAGACTCTATCAAAACGCTGCTGCTCACTCTATGGAAAAGCGAAAACGAGGAAGTGACGAAGACGGAAAGCGGCGAGCTGGGCAGCGCAGTGTCGGCATATATCCGCAGGATTCAGGCGGATCGCAGTATCGTGCCCTGCTTCAATACGTTCTACGAATATATGCGTGACGTGTACCGCAAGGAGTTGGCAGAACGGGACATCAAGGTGGAGAAGGACGACTTCAATATCGACAATTTCCTGATTACCCTGCGGCAATATTACGAAGGCGGACGGTATGATTTCCTGCTCAACTCGAAGGAGAATATCGACCTGCTTTCCAAACGGTTTATCGTATTCGAGATTGACGCGGTGAAGGATAACAAGGAGCTGTTCCCGGTCGTGACGATTATCATCATGGAAGCGTTCATCAATAAGATGCGACGGCTTAAGGGCGTAAGAAAACAGCTTATCGTGGAAGAGGCTTGGAAGGCTCTTTCTTCTGCAAATATGGCTGAATATCTACGGTATATGTACAAGACGGTCCGTAAGTTTTTCGGTGAGGCGATTGTCGTCACGCAGGAAGTGGACGATATTATTTCCAGTCCGGTGGTGAAAGATACAATTATCAACAATTCGGACTGCAAAATATTACTGGACCAACGTAAGTACATGAATAAATTCGACCAGATACAATCGCTGCTGGGACTGACGGATAAGGAGAAATCGCAGATACTCTCCATTAATATGGCGAATCATCCGGGCAGATTGTACAAGGAAGTCTGGATTGGGCTCGGCGGTATGCAGTCGGCAGTTTATGCAACAGAAGTCAGCGGAGAGGAATATCTGGCGTACACGACCGAAGAAACGGAAAAGGTGGAGGTATATGCCCTTGCCGATAAGCTGGGCGGTAATATCGAAGCGGCTATCAAGAGGCTGGCGGAAGAACGCAGGAACGGGCAATAGCCATCCGGCGGATTGTAAACTGCTTGGCTGAAAATCAAATCCATTCAAATTAAATCCTAAAAAATGAGACAATGAATTTCAATAGAAAACAATTACTGCTTATGAGCAGCTACCTGATAGGCGTTGCGACTATCATGCTACAAGCCTGCACCGATGTGAAAAGCACAGACCGGGACAAACTTTGTGGAAATTGGGAAAGCGTGGAAGGGAAACCCGACGTGCTGATTTACCGCGAAGGAGATGCCTACAAGATTACGGTATTCAGCCGGACGAGGATGCGCCGGAAGATGAAGCCGCAAACCTATCTGTTGCAGGAAGAGAACGGTAACCTGTTTATCCATACGGGGTTTCGCATCGACGTGTCGTATAATGCGGCGACGGACGTAATTACCTTCTCGCCTAACGGGGATTATGTAAGGATAAAAGAAAAGGATGAATAGAATCGGCGTGTTTGTGATTGATCCGGCATGGCAACTAAGAAAAGGCGGTTTGCGGAAAACGAGGAAGAATCAGGGACGGGAGCTTGACTATCCGACCATGAGCGTGGATGATATTTTTGTCCTTCTGGATAAGGACATCTTTCCGCAGGCAGAAGAGGAACATTGCGTGTTCATGTGGACTATCGAGCAGTTTCTTATTTCCTGCGAGCATGAGATGCAGCAACGAGGCTATAAACGGCACTGCCGGATGATATGGAACAAGATGAACGGTATCGCTCCCGCCTTTACGGTCCGCTTCTCTCATGAATACCTTATCTGGTATTATAAAGGCAGGCTACCGCCCATTGCGACAGAGCAGCGAGGAAAGTTCACTACGGTATTCGAGGAAAGGGGCAGGCAGCACAGCCGCAAGCCCGATTTCTGCTACCGGATGATCGACGCCTTGTATCCCGGTTGCCGTAAGATGGATGTGTTTTCACGGGAGTACCGGGAAGGATGGTATCAGTACGGGAACCAAACGGATTTTTTCAACAAGAGTTCAGAAACCATTAAATGAATGTAAAAGAAAGATTATGAAAAGACTATTATTTATGCTATTGACCTGTGTATTGTGCTTTTGCAATAAGGCAAACGCACAATGGGTTGTGACCGATCCGGGAAACTTCGCCCAAAGCATTATCAATGCTTCCAACAACATTATGCATACTTCCAAAACGGCAACCAATATGGTGTCGAACTTTCAGGAAACCGTAAAGATTTACGAGCAGGGAAAAAAGTACTACGACGCACTGAAATCAGTAAACAATCTGGTAAAGGATGCGAGAAAGGTGCAGCAAGTAATCCTGATGGTAGGCGATATTACGGACATCTATGTGAACAGCTTCCAGAAGATGCTGCATGACGAGAATTTCACGCCGGAAGAGTTGTCGGCTATCGCCTACGGATATACCAAACTATTGGAAGAGAGCAACAACGTGCTGACGGATATGAAGAATGTGGTGAACATCACCACTCTTTCCATGACGGACAAAGACCGTATGGACGTGGTGGACCGCTGTTACCAATCCATGAAGAATTACCGTAATCTGGTGACGTACTACACCAATAAAAATATTTCGGTGTCGTACCTGCGTGCGAAAAAGAAACAAGATACCCAAAGGGTGCTTGCGCTTTATGGAAATGCCAACGAAAAATACTGGTAGCCCATGATGTTGCTTACAATAGAATTTGATAATCTCCATGTACTTCTGCGTAATCTCTACACGGAGATGATGCCCCTGTGTACGGATATGACAGGTGTGGCAAAGGGTATTGCCGGTTTGGGAGCGCTGTTTTATGTGGCGATGCGTGTGTGGCAGTCGTTGGCACGTGCCGAACCGATTGACGTTTATCCGATGTTACGCCCGTTCGTGATAGGCTTTTGCATCCTGTTCTTTCCCACTGTCGTACTGGGGACGCTTAATGCGGTATTAAGTCCTGTCGTACAAGGTACGAACAAGTTGCTGGACGGTCAGACGATGGATATGCAGAAATATCAGGAGCAAAAGGACAAGCTGGAATATGAAATCAATATGCGTAATCCTGAAACGGCTTATCTGGTGTCGCAGGAAGAATACGACAAGCAACTGGAAGACCTCGGCTGGTCACCGGGAGATGTGTGGACCATGACGAAGATGTATCTCGACCGTAAAATGTACCAGATGAAAAAGTGGGTACGTGACTTGATGCGTGAGGCGTTGGAACTGATGTTCGCCGCTTCCGCCTTGCTGATCGATACTTTACGCACCTTCTTCCTCGTGGTGCTGTCCATACTCGGACCGATAGCTTTCGGGATAGCAGTGTGGGACGGGTTTCAAAGTACACTTACGCAATGGTTCAGCCGGTATATACAGATTTACTTGTGGCTTCCGGTGTCGGACCTGTTCAGTTCGATACTTGCACGCATCCAAGTGCTGATGTTGCAGGGCGACATCGAAAGGATGCAGAACGATCCGAATTTCTCGCTGGATTCGAGCGACGGGGTGTATATCGTGTTTATGATTATCGGTATCCTCGGTTATTTCACCATACCGACAGTGGCAGGCTGGATTATACAAGCCGGTGGTGGTACGGGTAATTACAACCGTCACGTGAACACTGCCGGGGCATTAGCCGGTGGCATTGCGGGAGCAGTAGCCGGAAACGTAGGCGGACGCGTGGGACGCGGCGCGATGGCTGCCGGACGCTTCGCCAAAAAGGGTATCGGCAAGATTTTCGGCAAGAAATAAAGCGGAGAAAAAAATCGTCCGGCTCGGAAGTACAAGTTGCCTTGCTTTCCACAACGGGTCGGGCGACCTCTTAAAACATTAAAACAATGAAGAGATGGAATTTAAAAGTTTGAAAAATATAGAGACGTCGTTCAGGCAGATACGCCTGTTCGGTATCGTGTTCGTAACGATGTGCGCCGCAATCGTGATTTATTCCGTATGGAGTTCTTTCGCCTTCGCGGAGAAGCAACGGGAAAAAATTTATGTATTGGACGGCGGCAAGAGCCTGATGCTCGCCTTGTCGCAGGACCTTTCCCAAAACCGTCCTGCCGAAGCAAGGGAACATGTACGCCGTTTTCACGAGCTGTTCTTTACCCTTTCACCGGAGAAGAGCGCAATAGAGCACAACGTGAAACGTGCGCTGTTGCTGGCGGACAAGAGTGCGTATAACTATTATGCCGACTTTGCCGAGAAAGGGTATTATAACCGACTGATAGCCGGAAATATTAACCAAGTGCTACAAGTGGACAGCGTGCTGTGCAATTTCGACCGTTACCCCTATGAGGTCAGTACCTATGCCCGACAGATGATTATCCGGCAGAGCAATGTCACCGAACGAAGCCTTGTGACAACGTGCCGCCTGCTGAACGCAAGCCGTTCGGACAACAACCCGAACGGATTTACGATAGAGGGGTTCACTATATTGGAAAATAAGGATTTACAAACCTTAAAACGATAGGCTTATGATACGGAAATTATCAGACCTGTTCGACCAATGGCTGCGTCGCATGTGCGGACGGCTGACACCGGGCAAAAGACTGGCGGTGATACTTACGATGCTTCTTTCTTTCAGTTTTCTTTCCGTTTACATGACCATCAGTTCCATTTATAACATGGGCAGGCGGGATGCGGAAAAGGATTTTTTGGAAATAGAGCATATCCGGGATTTAGACCTGCGCCCGGAGCGTGGGGATAGCATACAGGATCTTTATAAATTCTATGATTATGGGATTATTCCAAACGATACGGCAGTGGCAGGATGCAAGGCGTGAACGGAAGGCAAACGACCGGATGGAGAGGCTGGCGGAGCAGATTGTGTTACCGGCAAAGATGCGGGATTTCGAGAGTATGAAAGGGTTGTTCGATAAGTACCGCTATGCTCCGTCCATTGTCCAACGTATGACGGAACATCTGGCGGCACAAAACCTGATACGTACGCCTGAAGATGCGGCGAACCGGGACGTGCTGGCGATGATGGAGAGCCTGAAAAATACAGACTATGCGTTGAAGACAGGCGTACGGCTTGTTTATACGCCTACGGAAAATACCGGAACCCTTCACCGGATGATTGCTATGCACACGTTTATGCTGAATGAGTACGGCAACACCCACCGGGACTGTAAAGTGCCCCTACCGGAACGCAATGAGGTGTATTCCGCCAAACGGATACTGAACGAATGCCGGAAGGAACAAGACGCAGAGGAACTGGCAATGCTGGCGATCATCGGCATAGAGCCATCGGAGTATGTGAAACTGCGGTATAACCTGAAAGAAGAGTATTCGCCCCATAAACGGTTGAATCCGGAGGGGAACTTTAAACGGGTACTGTCAGGCAAGGCTGCGGACATTCTGGAAAAGGAGTTTGCAAACAAGCTGCCGTTGACTTTCGTCATGGGGATGAAGCACGACCGGGAGATATTGCGGCTGTTTTCCGCCCAGCCGGATTCGGACAGCTATCTCCGTATTTCCGCACCCTGCAATGCTTTCGATGTGCTGCCGAAAGAGACAAAGGAAGAACGGCTGGTGCGTATAGCAAAGGCATACGCACATCTGGATATGCGTATCTCCCGGATGACGGGCGGAAAACCGATGCTTCCCTACGAACGGTTCCTGAACGAACCGTTGTTTGCGGATGCTTTCAGGCGGAAAGATTACCTTCCCTTGTGTGACCTGGTACGTTTGAACCGTGACAACGTGCAGTTGATAAGAGAATGGACGGAACAGATTGCCAAAGCTCCACTTCTTTGCAATGTCGGGGAAACGGTAAATCCGCTACTGGGCAGTCTGATTACACAACTGAACATCACCCGTCACGGACAAGAAACGGGGATTATTCCGGGGGGAAAAAACAAAGAGGTATCTCCGTTGCACCTGATAAATGCCTATTACACGGTGATGCGGCACGAACATTCGGTCCGCTTTACGGGAGCGAACCTGCCCATCCCCACGCCGGAAGAGTTACGGACCGCTACCGGGGTGCTCGACCGGGTAAGGCGGGGATATGACCGGGATGAATTACGCCGCACGGCTGCGGGAAAGGGCGAGCCTTCGGACTATGTAAAAATCCGTTATGGGTTGTCGGATTCGTATCAGAAGGTGAGTAGTCTGCTCCACCTGCGTGCGGAAGAGGCACTGGCGGACAACTTTTATTCGATGGCTTCACTGAAAGAGAAAGCGGATAAGGTGGAAGAGAATATCCGGCAGATGGCAAGCTCTCATGCACAAGGTATTTCGGAGGGAAAAGTGCCGGACAATCCTTTGGATGCACTTCGCAACGATAAGGAAATGCTGGATATTATCACTAACCGACATTGGGGCGAGTATGCCGTACCGGACAGGAATTTCCAGTTGAGGTACGGACTGGACGTTTTTTTCGATGCAATCGGAAAGATTGAACAGAGGCGGCAGGGTGAACCGGATTTGAAGGAGCATTTCGATTTCCTCACGTCACAGCAGGAAAACGTACTCCGGTTTGAAGCCTCCCACGAAGGTGAACGGATTGGTGACAAGCTCTCTTATCTGGAATACAGAAGAAACAAGGATGCTCCGAAGCAGGATGAAGGGATGAGTAATAGACAACAGGAAGGACTTTCCCAACGGGGACAGCCGTCCAAGCAAAGAAAACCAACTTTTTAACCGTAATACGAAATGAATATGAATTTGAAAGAACTATTAAAGAAAAAGGATGCAGGCAGTAAGCCCGATGAAAAGCCGGAAGGTAAAAAGCCACTGACCGAAGCGCAGCGCATCCGGCGAAACAAGATGATTGTGTTTCCGGCTATGGGACTTCTCTTTCTCGGCTCGATGTGGCTGATTTTTGCACCGTCCGAGAAGGATAAGGAGCAAGAGAAGCTGGGACAAGGCTTTAATATCGAAATGCCTTCACCCGAAAACGGAGGCATTATCGGTGATAAGCAGAAGGCTTATGAACTGGCGCAACTGGAAGACAAGCAAAAATCCCGCAACCGTCAGATGCAAGATTTGGCTTCACTCTTTGCGGCAGATGAAAGCAGTACACCGACGGAAGAAAACGAGGAATATGACCTGCTTTCCTCCGAGCCACACAGCAAGGCAGGCAGCTATGCAGGCGGGACATCAAGTGTGCAATCTTCCGCTACGGCATACCGGGACATTAACCGCACATTGGGCAATTTCTACGAGCAACCGCAAGAGGATAACGAAAAAGAAGAGTTGCTCCGCCGGATAGAGGAACTGGAAACACAGCAAGCAGCACGGGAAAACGGAACGCCGACCGTTGACGACCAGATGGCGTTGATGGAGAAGTCGTACCAGCTTGCGGCGAAGTATATGCCGGAGAACAACCAGGACGACAAGAAAGGAAAGGACGATGAACGGGCACGCGCGGAAAAGAAGCGGAACGGTAGCCTTGTGAACGGGAAAGCCGGTGTCGCAGCCGTGTCGCAGGTGGAACGTGACGTTGTAACGGCACTCCCGCAGCCGATGAGCCATGCGGAATTTCTGGCGGCTTGTTCCGGTGAACGGAACTATGACTTTCACACTGCCGTCGGTACGGCGGCGGTATCGGAAAAGAATACCATTTCGGCGTGCGTGCATGGGAACCAGACCGTCATGGACGGGCAATCGGTACGGATGCGCCTGCTGGAACAGGTGGAAGTAGCGGATATGTTGATTCCCCGCAACGCCATTATCGTAGGTGCGGCGAAGGTGCAGGGCGAACGGCTGGAAGTGGCAATCAATTCGCTGGAATACAACGGCACGATTGTACCCGTAGAATTGGCGGTTTTCGACAGTGACGGGCAGGAAGGTATTTTTATTCCGAACTCAATGGAAGTGAGTGCAGCCAAAGAAGTGGCTGCCAACATGGGAAGTTCGTTAGGGAGCAGTATCAATATCTCTACCGATGCCGGGGCGCAACTCGCTTCGGATTTGGGTAAGGGCGTGATTCAGGGGGCAAGCCAGTATATCGCCAAAAAGATGCGGGCGGTGAAAGTGCATCTGAAATCCGGGTACAAGGTAATGCTGTACCAACCGGAAAAGTAACATAAATCAAATTTAACTGTATTGAAATTGATAGAGGAACAGAAAGAAAACGGTTTGGAAAACAAACCGGAATTATCTAAACATTTTTTATTTACCACTAAATCCACAATTAGAATGAAGAAGTATTTTGTAATGATGTTCGCCCTGATTATGGGCGTATGTGCGGTAAGAGCGCAGGAAGTGAAAACAGAAGGAAACGGCACGGTAAAAGTGCGGAAGGTGTCGGAAGTGAAGGTTTCCAAAGAGGGTGTTCAGGAAGCAACGGAACAGCCGGAAACGGACGTGCCGGATGAAAGCGGGAAACTGACCTTACAGAAAGATGTGTATTCCCTGCAAGGGGAAGACGGGGACTTGTATCACGGACTCTCCCGCAAGCTGACCTTTAGTCAGATGATACCACCGCACGGACTGGAGGTGACGTATGGTAAGACAGTACATATTCTTTTTCCGGCAGCGGTGCGTTATGTAGATTTGGGATCGCCTGACCTGATTGCAGGCAAAGCGGACGGGGCGGAAAACGTGATCCGGGTGAAAGCAACGGTGAAGAATTTCAAAAGTGAAACGAATATGTCGGTGATTACCGAAGACGGTTCGTTCTACACATTTAACGTGAAGTATGCCCAAGAGCCGCTGCTTTTGAATGTGGAAATGTGCGACTTTATCCATGACGGCAGTAGCGTGAATCGTCCGAACAATGCCCAGGAAATCTACCTGAAAGAACTCGGCAGCGAAAGTCCGATGCTCGTACACCTGATTATGAAGTCCATCCACAAGCAGGACAAAAGAGAGGTGAAACATATCGGCAGCAAAAGGTTCGGTATCCAGTACCTTTTGAAAGGTATCTACACGCATAACGGGTTGCTGTATTTCCATACGCAGATAAAGAACAGTTCCAATGTGCCGTTCGATGTGGATTTTATCACGTTTAAAATCGTGGATAAAAAAGTAATGAAGCGTACTGCCATTCAAGAGCAGGTGATTTTTCCACTACGTGCCTATAACTACGTTACCCGCATCGCAGGAAAAAAGAATGCCTGCACGGTGTTCACGATGGATAAATTCACTATTCCCAATGACAAACAGCTTGTAGTGGAACTGAACGAGAAGAACGGGGGCAGGCATCAATCGTTCGTGATTGAGAACGAGGACCTCGTGCGTGCGAAAGTGATTGATGAACTAAAAGTACAGTAACCATGAAGCGGTGTCTATTGGTTTTAACAGCGATGCTTGCCCTCTTTGCAGGGCAGGCATACGCCCAGCGCTGCCTTCCGAAGATGAAGGGCGTTGAATTGAGAACGGGAATGACGGATGGTTTCTATGCCGGTGCTAACCGGGCGGAAACGGGATATTATTTCGGTGCGGCACTCTCTACCTATACCAAAGGGGGTAACAAATGGGTGTTCGGCGGTGAATACCTTTTGCGTAACAGTCCCTATAAAAGTGATTACATTCCAACAGCGCAGTTTACAATGGAAGGCGGTTATTCTTATAACTTCCTTTCGGATGCCCGGAAAATATTCTTCCTCTATATTGGCGGGTCAGCACTGGCGGGATATGAAACCATGAATTGGGGTGACAAGAGTTTACCGGACGGGGCAAGGCTGACGGGAAAGGATGCTTTTGTGTATGGCGGAGCCGTTACGCTGGATTTGGAAATTTATGTTGCAGACCGGGTGGCTTTGCTGGCAAACGTGCGGGAGCGTTGTCTGTGGGGTGGCTCGTCAGGGCATTTCCGTTTCCAGTTCGGTGCGGGCGTAAAATTTATAATCAACTAATTATCAATCTGAAAAAATAGAAAAGCAATGAAGAAGATATTTTCAAACCTATTTGTATGCGGCTGTATGCTTGCCGCGCTTTTTTGCCTTGTGGCTTGTGATAATGATTTGGACGTGCAACAGGCTTATGCGTTTACGGTGGAAATGATGCCTGTCCCGAATAAGGTCGCCAAAGGGGAGACAGTAGAGATACGTTGCGAACTGAAAAAGGAAGGTGACTACAAGAATACGCTTTATACCATCCGTTTTTTCCAATTTGAAGGGACGGGAACGCTGAAAACAGAAAACGGTATTGTGTTTAAACCTAATGACCGTTATCTGTTGGAAAATGAAAAGTTCCGGTTGTACTACACTTCGGGAAGTACGGAAGCACAGAATTTTATCGTAGTCATAGAAGATAACAACGGGCAAGCCTTTGAGATGGAGTTCGATTTCAATAATAATGATAAGAAGGATGAGGAAGGGGGTGTCGAGTGATTGACTATGCAAAGTTTTTGCATGGTGATAAGAGCGATGAAATGCAGTATAACAATATGGGTGGCGTTCCTTTCGGTTCAAGTTATGTGTGCCATAAGGTTTTGCCCAAACAGATTGTTTTTGAAAGCCTGACGGCGGACAAAAGACTGAGCCGGATGTACGGGGACGTGGAGCAAATAGGACTATCAATTAAAACAGAGAAGAAATAATATGACACAAGAAAAAAAAGACAGAGAGACAATACGGGAGAACCCGTCGTATTTCCTAAGCCTTCCACCGGAAAGGAAGACGGAAAACGTGTGCTGGGAAGCGGTTAATGCCGATGCGGAGAATATCCGGCATGTGGATGAGGGGACACTTACTTATGAGATTGTCGGCATTGCGCTGTCGAGCAAACCCGAAATGCTGCGTGAAATACCGCACGAGGCTTTAAAGAATTTGTTGCCTTACATTCTTGACGATAACGATGAAATGCTGGCAACGCTTCCGAAGGATGTACTGACAGCGGATTTATACCACGCTATCGTAAAGGAGAACGGGCATAACCTGCAACATGTACCGGAAGGAATGAAAACGCCGGAATTGTGCCGGACGGCATTTTTTTCCACACAAGATTTGGGTTTTGACCATTGCGCCATCCTGAATTATATCCCTTACCCGGAAGTTTGTCTGGAAGGTCTGAAAGATAGCATTAACAGTCTTGACGTGATCGACCTTGCCCATACGTTGCGTCCCGAAGTTATCAATAAAGAGATTGCCGGGTTTCTTGTCGGACATGACGGGTGCTGCCTTTCGTGCATCCCGGTACATTTGCAGACGGAAGAACTGGCGATGCAAGCCGTAAGTGTATCGGGTAATCAGGCATTGAGCTACACAACGGTACGTGAGGACTTGAAAACGGAAAAAGTATATCTGGCAGGCATGGGAGAAGACAGCTTTCAGTCATATCTGCACATACCGGAACAGAAACGGACACCGGAAATCTGTCTTGTTGCGGAAAAGCTGTATCCACAGCTTTTTGAGAAAAGACCGGAGGTGATACCCGAACACGTAAAAAAGGGCTGTAACATTTATACGTTGAGTAAAACTCTGGAAGGTGCAACGGGCAAAAAGTACGACGTGGAAGAGGTGAAAAGGCTCTATAACGGAGGAACACTCCGTGCAGACCGCTTCATCACACCGGGCGGAACGCTGAGAAATCAGAAAGTGTACTTTGATAAGGAAAAGAAAGAGTTCTCTTTCAAGCCGTTGAAGCAGGAAAAGCGGAAAGGATTCAGAAGGTAGGCGTTATGGTGAGAGTGACGATAGAAGTAGCGGGATATGTGCTTGAAACGAGATTGGAGAGCGTGCCGCAAGTAGGCGACGAAGTGGAACTGACGGCGGGGATGCTGACCGATACTGCTGTACCAAAACATTGTATCGGATATGTGTATCTGGTTACGGGTCGCAGATGGAAGCAGGAAACGGAAACTCTTTGCCAACTGGAACTGAAAAAGTTACTGTAAAATACTCCTATGTCCATTGAAACGGAGCGATTACCCGACCGGGTAGTCGCTCCGTTTTTTTTGCATATAGCAGGCAGTTACTATGTAAAATATTTATATTTGTAGGTAGTAATACAAACCATAAAGTCATGGCAACAATTTATAAAATTATAGGCGGGGGAGAAAAAGTTTTGCAAAATGTACAGGCAGGTGTACCAACCGAATATATCAAGGTAGAAAATTCGGATTGGGCAGAGAAACGGGACTGTAACGGTCAGGATTTCTCCACTAATATAATGTGGTGTACCAATTTGGAGATTTTACAGCGATGGGCAGATGATTGGGCGGGGTGTGAAGTGGAGCTGGTGGAAACAGAAGAAAAGGAGGAACCGTTTTAGCATAAAGTTCAAATGCCGTATCTAATATTTACGGCATAAAAAATAACCTCCGAACCTTCGGAGGTTTGAACAAGGGCTTTTTGCTACTTTTGTGCCGCCTTAGCTCACTGTCAAAAGTAGCCGCCGGACGGCTTTTACCGTCCGACTGCTTGCTTTATTGCCTGGAATATACCTTTCTTAGCAGGAAATACCATGTATGCAGATTTACGCTGTATGCTGCATCCGTTTCACAAACACCTTTTTTGAAATGGTGCTCCAATCTCAAACAGGCAAGTTCTGAACCGAAAGCATAAATATCTTCTTCCATGACTTCCACTGTGATGGTTTCTCCCGCTACTTTAGACCAATCATTTATTATCCGCTGTAACTTATCGCCTTGCATATAATCTTGTAAAACAGTCATTTCTGCACCTCCTTAGCTTTTGTCCGTAACCATTCGTCACGCTTATTCCTGCACTCTTCTAATGTCGGTTTGACGGTTGAAAACAGTGTGCCGTCCACATCTCTGTAATCGTATTGGATGTAGGTCTTTCTCGGTTTGTGCGAGAAACTGAATTTTTCGTATTTTTCAGTACCTGCCGTTTGGCAGGTGCTTACTCCGTTAATAGTCATTTCTGTTGCCATAATCGTTTATTTTATAATTTGTTCCTGCTTGAAACCATTCAGACAATAAAGAACGGCTTCTTCTTTTGTCTTGGCATTGTATATATACTTTGTCGGACTTTCTGATTGATAGGCTTTAACTTGGTATTTGCCTCTTTTACGGATAATATAAACATTCCAAAGGTCGTGAAACATAAACTTGAACCGCATACTTTCGCCCTCCTTAAAATCTCCACCTTCGAGAAAAGAGTTAAATTCATCTTTGCCAACCATTACCGTACAATCCATATCGGCAAACTTTCGTCCCGCTACCACTTTGGCATAACGGGATTCATTTTTGAAAGTATAGCTGTCTTTATAATATTGAAGAATTTCTGTCGGAGTGACTTCTATCGGTTCTCCTTCTATGGTGAATTGATATGTTCTGTCGTAAAAATCTTTAGCGTGTTGCAATGACCTTTCCGCTATTGCACGTGTTTCTTCCGAATACACATCGTAATCATAGATACGGATACCGTCCTGCTTCAGTTCGCTCACGAAAGATGAAATGTAATCACCCGTTGGGAATGAGATTTGCAATAGCCATGTACCCTTTTCTTCGCTGTGTAAAATGAAATAATACTTTTCCATGTTATCTGTTTTTATGGACTGGCTATTATGCCAGTCCGATTAATAAAAAATTAAAAATGTACAGACAAAAGTCTGTTGGCTAAAATCATGTCGGGGTTGCTTGTATAGCGTTGGTGTAACCAAAAATGGTGCGAGCCGTAGCCGTAAGCAAAGAATTTGTCCAGTTCGTTTGTTTCGGCAAACTTTCTGATACTATTTCTCAATTCTTCTTCGTTCCTTGTCAATGTAATGACATTGATAAGGGTAAGGAGCATTTCGGGAATTTTATCATCCCACATACAAAGCATTGTTTCAAATCTAACTTCCATAATGTTGCTATTTTAAAGGTTTGTATTATGCTGCGTTCATCATCCGTTGCTGTATGAGACGGATATTTCGATTTACAAGGTTTATTATCCGTTTGTGGTATTGGGTATCTTCATTTCTAATACCACGAGATTGAACGATTTGCAGGGTTTCCAACGAGATTTCTATTGTTTCTATCCGTTTGTCACCGATACGTGCGGAAAGGATAAGAGAATCAGTTTTCTTGAAATAATCGTTCGTAAAAACGCAATGGTGCATTGCCTTTCCTTCCTCGTAAAATTCCTGTACGCTTTGAAGGACTTGGACACAGAGTACACCATCCGAAAAAACAATGTCGAGATACTTGGCTTTCATTTCGGCATAGATGCGTTCATTCTCCTGCATCTGTTCCAATTTCCTGCGCATCGCTTCCTGCTTTTCAATTTCCCGTCTGCGTTCCCATTCCCTTTCCTGCCGTTCCCGCTGTCTGCCACGCATTGCCACTAAATTGTCGTGCTCTGTTTTCAAATCAGTTGGGCATACGTATTTAGCGTTCTGCGTGTCCTTGTGGAAGTGGTTCAACAGTTCGATATAATCGCACCACATCGTTGCATCTTTGATTATATATCCGTTACGGACGCAGATTTTTACGGAGTTCCAAAGACTTCCCATCTTACGGGGAAAGTGTACGAAATGAGGTAATATGGCGTGTTGTCCTGCTTTCAGCAAAGTTTCGACTTTGCTGTCGTTCAGAAGCGATTGTAAGAATTTGACGGGACTGGCATTGTGGAAACTACCCTTAAATCCGTTGCGCTTGAATATCGGCAGGACACGCACACGTGGATAGCAATCGTAGTTTGAAATAATGTCGTATATTTCATGATGCGGTCGTATCTCTATATCGCTGTTGAAACACCATAAGTCTTTATATAATCCCATTCCCCTTAACTTAGCCATCGTGATAATCTTGCCATTAGGCATTATCCACCGCTGCGCCACTTCGCTATAAAAATAGTCGGTTGCCCTGCCTTTCTTGCTTTCTGCCTTAATCATCACGATACGCACCACTTGGAAGCCTTTGCAGGTGGTTACGACACAGAAGTAAAGGCACTGTTTAAACGTGCGTTTGCGTGTGTCATTTACCTTTAGTTCCTTTCCGCAACAGGGACAAGTACATCCGCAAACGGTATCTACTAACGTGGTTTCGCTTTTCCATGTGTGACCGCAATCGCCACACGTGAGAGTTTCCTTTGCTGTACGGTAAACAATATGTTCAAAACAATGGTTGTATGCCCATTCCACTTGTTTCCCGGTGATAGGTTTAAGTCTTTTGCTTAATACTGCTATCTGTTTTTGCTGTGCTGTTCTCGGTTTCATAATCTTGGAATTTTAGAATAATGTCATTTGTACGTTGGGGTTATTGTTCTCTTTCTTGGTTGTGGGCTTGCGCTGCGTCATTTTTTGATAGGCTTCCCTCTGCACTCTTTCAATAGCTTGCTTGCGTGCTTCCTCTTTTTCTTCGCAAGTGAGTTCCACCACATGATTGACCGTTACTCTTGCGTTTATCGGCTTGCCTATTTCGATATTGTCCTCGTCATAGTAGTGTACTGCCATCGAATAGATTTCTCCGTCTGTGAAGCCATTACAACCGCTTTTCTGTACTTCGTTCAGAATATAGGTGCAGCAATCGTTTATGTTCTTTCCTGCCTTTTTATAGGTGGCAGCGAAGAGTATATCTTCCGCTGCACGCTGTGACAAATAGGCTTGTATCGTTCTCTTGAAATGGGGTGTTGTATCCATGATGTTAAATTTTAGATGGGTTGTCATTCGTGAAAATTATATTGCAGTCCTCTACTTCGGCAGGTAAACCGAAAAGGGGACAATGTGAGAAATAAGGCTGTGCGTTTCCTTCTTCGTCCGTCATGGGCGAAACGGTTTGCACTTTCCAATTATTCAGCCAATTATCTATCATTCGGATTTCTTCATCCGTCAGTCCCGTTGCATCATCGTTTATGAGGTAACACAGACTCCATGTAGGTATCTTTTCTATACTTGTATTCATTTCCATTGTGATTGTTGTTTTAAAAGGTTGTCAAACGGTTGCTTGAATAATCTCCATGAGGTATTGCGGGTTTACCTCGCTGAAACAGTATGAGATAAACTCTTTCCGTGCTTCTGCACACAATTCCCTGTAAAGTTCCCGTAACGTGCTGATATTGCCGTTCAGATAGGTTTCTACCATGTATTCGTAGATGTTCTCCACTTCGTAATATCTGCATTGCTGCGCTACTGTCTTGCTGTATCGTTTCATAAGGCTGTATTATTTGAATAGGTTGATAATCTGTTTATTGTCCTGCTGCGCTTTCTTGATGGTGTAGAAAGTTCCTCCCTTGAATATGCCGTCCCAATAGGCGATTACTACACTGGCGTGTTCCGTCAGATAATCGTTCCTGCGGTGGAAACAACCCCTGTAATAGCTTTCGGAAAGTATTATCACTTCGTCCGCTTCATTCAACAGGATTTGATATTGTATCTTGTCCAACGGTTCGTAACGTGCGGATTGGTTACGGAACGGGACAACGGCTACCAAACGAATGTCATTGTACTTCCACTTGCAAACGGTTACTGCGGACGCTGCCAATAAATCGAAGCCTTCCGCCATGCCGTTATAAAATGTTCTGTACCCTTGATTGTACAAGTGCTCCACCTGCTCAATGACGGCAAGTTGTATCTGTCCGAGAATACACGGATTACTTCCGCTTACTTGTAAGATGCGCTCTTTCCTGTGTCCTGTGAACGCTACTGCATGAGTGTTGTCTGCTGCCATAAACGTATCGTATTAAAGGGTAAGTAACCAAAGGATAAGACCGAAGAAAGCAGCCACCGAAGCCAAAGCAATGATACAGCCGACTGCAAACTGAATGATGCCACCTGCGATATTTGCCACCAGCGAGAGGATGAAATAACCTGCCCAAAGGATAACGACCACCACCATTTTCACAACTGCCATCCCTAACCGAGCCGCCATTCCCAATAATTTATGCGGGAATAGATTCGCAGCAACGATATTGTTTCTAAATGTATTTTCTTTTCTTGCTTTCATAATCACGACTTTTTTTTTATGCGTTAATGAGTTGTTGCAACTGACTTGTTTCGTGGGCTTCTTTAAGGCAGAGCGTTTTACAGAACCAAATTTTTTTGGCAGAATACTACCCGGAGCTTGCGCAGGTGTGGAGATTGTGACACAAAAAATTTGGTACGCCCGTAAAACCCTGACTTATCTTTGCCCGCGCAACAAGTTAGTTGCTTGCAAACAACTTGTTAACTTCAAGAATAAAATGGAGTGATGGTAAGTGAAAGCAAGGGGAGAAATCTGAAAACAAGATTGTTGCAAGCTATTCCCGTGAAATTGAGATAGCTTGCTATTTTCCCAAAAAACAAAAAGGAAAATAAGAAAGATGAGTTGCGCTCTGTCCGAAAAGCAGCTCTTTCCAAAGTGAAGTGAGAAAAAACACTAAAAAAGAAATATTCCTGCTGCCTTTGTTCTCCAAACGGGCGGTTTTAGTCTATATTTGGCAAACCCTATGTTTATAAGCCTATGATAGAAAGTTACGAACTTCCCTTAGCACGAGAATATAAAGAAGAACTGGACGAGCCGCCGGGAGAAGAAATGTGCCGATGTCTGTTGAAAGAGATAAAAGGCGAGTTCCTGATTATGCAGGACGAGGAGGATAAGTTCTATTACCTTCGTAGGAATGATTGCGATCTGGTACACGTATGCGGAAAGCATAATTGGTGTATCATCCATGAAAGCCGGTTTAACAAGGACTTGATGATCGGTATCGGACTGGCTGACATAGATACGTTTGAATCATGTTTCTACCGGGTGAAAGACCATGACACGCGGCAGATGTGGAAAGATATTCTGAATTTCGTGTTTTTCAAGAGTTTTTCTGTCCCGTCGTATTTTCTGTACAACAGCAAATTCAAAGGGCAAACGGAACTTGACGGAACAGATTGTTATTATATACATGACTATTTCCCTTCACATTGCGGACGGGTTCATATAGACCGGGAACGGGCAAGGCATTCGGTATATGCGTTTAAAGATGGTGAGAAACCGTATCTGTGGGCAAAGATTTTTTCGCTGTGTATTGAGCAGCTCCCGGTCTTTCAAGAGATACGAGAGAACGCTGTGCTGATTCCTATTCCTGCATCTACGAGGGAAAGAAATGTACAGCGTTATGCGAGATTCTGCCGGATATTGTCGAATATCCTAAAAATTGAGGACGGGTTCAGGGCAATATGGATAGCCCAAAGCCGGGAGCAGTTAAAAGGGACGATAGGTACTGATAAACTGGAAAATATAGAGTTCAATACAAAGTATATCAAAGGAAAGGATGTGATTCTTTGCGATGATGTCACTACGACCGGGCAAAGCCTGATTCAGATGAAGCGGAAAATGCTGGAACAGGGTGCAAAGTCGGTCATGGGAGTATTCATGGCAAGGACAATAGAAATGTAAAAGGAAGCTGTTCTGGAAGAATCGTGTTTCACTCGTTGAAGAGAAAGCGGGTGACAATCATAAAAGCTACCGCTTGCACAGCCGTATGAAAGAAGTGTCCCGTCTGTCAATGTGGTGCTTGCACCTGCTTGCAGACGGGATATTTCTTTAGGCTGTGCCGTAGTCTGAAAATGGTTGCCTGAACTTGTGAAGGTAATGGTTTTCAGACGAAAATACGGGCTTTTATGCCGCTTTAAATGAGTGAATCGGTATAGATGAAAAAGTAAGTAAAATTATCTCCGAACATCGCTTGCGATTTCAAAATAAGTCGTACCTTTGTAATTGAAGAGTTATTTGAAATATGCAAATCACAGAAGTCCTAAACATTCTGTATTGCGCTAATTCGTAACCTATCAAGGGTTACAATAGCAAAAAAACGATTTAATACTCTTAGTTTTCAATTACTTCCATAAAATTTCATACCTTCATGGCACAAATATAGGTATTTGTAATAGTGGCGTAGAAAAAATGAAACATCCTGCATTTATCTTTGTACTGACAAAAAAGGAGGTTCTTATGGTTTCTGTTGAGCTTAAGCAAGAAAAACACAATGCCCTCGTCAGTTTCCTGATGATTGTCATAGCGGCATTGTTCCTGCTCTATATGGGCAGTTCATTGGTACATTCTACAAAAGCGTTCTGGGAAAATTATTCCATAGAAGAGCTGCTGGAATAGAAGGAATTCAAGTCAAATCACTACCTTTGTCGGCAAAACATATTGCCGATGATACTTTATTTTACCGCAACCGGAAACTCACGCTGGATTGCAGAATTGCTTGCAGAGGCTATGCATGATACTGCCGTCAGCATTGTTGATTGCCTTAAGCAAGGCTCGATACCCGCAGGACTGTCGACAGCTGACAGACTGGGTATTGTTTTTCCGGTACACTCATGGTATGCACCCCGTGTCTTGATTGATTTTTTGTCGCAGCTCCGGTTGCCGGACTGCTGTTACCGTTATGCCGTGTGTACATGCGGGGACGATATGGGAAAGGGAATGAACCGC